>MDSV01215094.1_pt1 | contig 13788 bp, 10 predicted proteins | sample 810851 | NCBI WGS metagenome assembly MDSV01 (sample SAMN05326640, study PRJNA326480) | marine metagenome | isolation source: seawater | place: Atlantic Ocean: North East | collected 2012 | reverse complement strand
TCTATCCATTATCAAAAAACTGCAATAATGCATCGTCATTAGTCTCTTTTTGATTTCCTGAATCCCAAAATCCTTCATCAGCTGTATCATACTCTTTTGGTTCTTTTCCTGACCAAAACTTTTCTAAATAGACATATTCTTTTGGACTAAACTGTGTTGCTAACTTACCCGTTAACCAATCTATTTTTACTGATACTAACCCTTTTGGCCTGGGAAAATCTTGTGCCGGCATTTTTTGTGTTGCCATCGTCATAAACTCTTTCCACATTAAAGCAGGTACCCAGCCACCCGTTACTTTTACGGTTTCTGAATTATCATCATTACCGATCCATGTAGCACATACCAATTGAGGAACAAAACCCACAAACCAAGCATCTCTATAGTCAGATGTGGTTCCTGTTTTTCCTGCCACGGGCCGTGGTAAATTGGCTAATTTTCCGGTTCCATACTTTACAATCCCTTTCATCATTTCTACTAAGGTCGCTAATAAATTAGAATCATAGACTTCGACAATTTCTGGATTATGTTCATATAACGGCGTTCCATCACGATCTTCAATACGAATAACCCCTGTGGGCTCTGTATGATTACCTAAGGTTGCAATGGTTCCATACGCTGACACCAACTCTATCATCGTTACTTCATTCGCACCTAAAGGTAACGATAAAACGGGTTTTAATGGTGACTTGATTCCTAAAGCTTGTGCCACTCGAACAGAGTTTTTAGGACCAATTAAATAGTTTAACTTTATGGACACGATATTTACAGAACGCTCCAATGCTTTTCTAATTGACATAGGCCCCTTATATTTCTGGCTATAATTATGAGGCGCATACGGCCCTTCAATTGTATTAAAGGTAACAGGGGCATCTTCGATAATGGATCCTGGTGAAAATCCTTTTTCTAAAGCTGTTAAATAAATAAATGGTTTAAAGGCTGATCCAGGCTGTCTTTTAGCCTGAGTCGTACGATTAAACTGATTATCTAAAAAATCTTTTCCTCCTACCATGGTTTTTATATAACCATATCGAGGATCTATCGCTAATAATGACGCTTGAGAATAATTTAACGAAGGTACCTTTTCATTCATAGATCGTATCCAATGTGACGATTCTCCGTACTCTATATATTTTTGTACAACCTCTTCTGCTTTTTGCTGTAGCGAATAATCTAAGGTCGTATATATTTTCATCCCTGATGTATACGTTACTTCTTCGCCATACATCTCAATTAGCTGCTTAAGAATATAAGCTGTAAAATAAGGAGCTTTATACCTTAGTTTTTTTCGTTTAATAATTACTAATTCTTCTGTGTAAGCTTCATTAGCCTCTTCTGAGTTTATAAATTCTTCTTTGACCATACGCTTTAATACTAGTAGTTGTCTTTTTTTAGCCCCTTCAAAATTTCTGATTGGGCTATATAATTCGGGGCCCGTTAAAATACTCACCAATAATGCTGATTCTGCTAAATCGATCTCTTCTGCTGATTTCCCAAAATATAACCGGCTTGCAGATTCAATTCCATATGCATTATGCCCCCAATACACTTGGTTTAAATACATTTGTAAAATTTCGGTTTTTGTATACCGTCGTTCTATTTGAATTGCTAAAATTGCCTCTGCTAATTTTCGTGATAAATTTCGTTGCCTTGTTAAAAATAAATTTCTTGCTAATTGCTGCGTTAGAGTGGATCCTCCTTCAACAAACCGCCTTGCTTTAAAGTTACGAACAAAGGCTCTTGCAATACCAAAAAAATCTAACCCATTATGTCTATAAAATCGACTATCTTCTACTATTACAATCGTTTTTGTTAAAATTGGCGAAATACGTTCTATCGGAATTAAAACTCTATTTTCTTCTTTATGTAACTCGGCTAAAACCACCCCATCTTCTGAATATATTTTTGTTGTTTCTGCTGGTATGTAGGTGCTAATGGCCTCTACATCAGGTAGCGTTTTGGTAATATTAAAAACAACTAAACATAAAGCACATACTAAGACAAACCCAACTGCTGCAGAAAAAACAATGACTTTTTTAAAGATGTTTTTTGTTTTATCTAATTTTCGTTTTCTAGATTGAAATCGTGCCCCCACTGATTTTTTTGATACCTTTGAAACTTTTCCAATTGAATATCTTGATCTAAAAATCACTTTTTTCTCCTGCCGGTTTTCTTACTTGGTAAATTTTAGCATATTTATAACTATTTTCTAATGGATGAATCTAGGCTTCTTGTCCTATTATTTTTTCGACATCCTCTAGCCTTATTCGGCTCGCTAAATGCTGATATTTATTAATAGGCGTATCTTCAATCACCGTTTCCAAATCTTTCCACTCTAACGAATCACTATCTAATAACTCTTCGGCTCCCTTAACAATCTGGGGTAAAACTGGTTTTAAATAAATCATAATATACCGCCATGCATTCATTCCTGCTGTACATAACTGAATCGCATAAGGGGCATCTTCTTTTGCTACTGACCAGGGTGCTACAGAATCAATAAATTGATTTGCAATATCGGCACAACTCATAATCTCTTTCATAGCCTTACTAAATTCTAATGCTTCATAATATTCTGATATTTTATCCGATCGTGCCCGTATTGCATCTATCATGTCACTAGCATTATCTGAAATGCTTGATAGTTTTCCATCCCCATACTTATGGATAATTGCGCCTAACCGAGAAGCAATATTTACAACCTTGCCTAATACATCTGAATTGATTTTATTAGTAAAATCATCTGTACTAAAATCTAAATCATCAACTCCCGATGTTAACTTAGCGGCATAATAATAACGCAAAAATTCTGGGTTTAAATGCTTTAAATAATCACTTGCTAAAATGAAGGTTCCTCTTGATTTTGACATCTTTTCATTATTAACGGTTAAAAATCCATGAACATTTACCTTCTTTGGCAATTGATACCCCCCAACGTGTAACATTGCAGGCCAAAATAATGTATGAAAATATAAAATGTCCTTGCCAATAAAATGATGAATCTCATATTCTTTTGATTTCCAAATTGTGTCAAATTTTTCTTTCTTTGTAGTATCACACCAATGTCTTGTTGTTGCCATATAGCCAATAGGGGCATCCAGCCAGACATAAAAATACTTATCCCTTGTATTTGGTATTAAAAAACCAAAATAGGGTGCATCTCTACTTATATCCCAATCTTTTAGTCCTACCTTAAACCATTCTTCTAGTTTATTTTTTACTGGCTCTGTTACATGATCTTCTTGTATCCAGTCATAAATGATAGTTTTAAACTTTGATAAATCAAAAAAATAATGAATAGAGTTTTTTAGAATAGGCTTCTCCCCTGAGTATACCGAATATGGATTACTTAATTCTGTTGCATCATATGTATGAAAACAGGCTTCACACGCATCTCCGTACTGATCTGGTTCTCCACATTTTGGGCACTCCCCCTTGATAAATCGATCCGATAAAAATAATTTTGTTTGCTCACAAAAATATTGCTTAATGTCTTTTGTTTTAATCGCCCCCGCCTCAGATGCTTTCAGATAAATATCTTCTGACAACTGTTTATTTTCTTCCGAATGAGTCGAGTAATAATGATCATGTGATATATAAAAGCCTTCAAAGTCAGCTATATGCTCTTTTCGAATGGCATCGATATACTCTTCTGGCGGTTGCTTTTTCTTTTCAGCACTTAACATAATGGCTGTTCCATGAGAATCATCTGCACACATGTAATAACAGGTGTTTCCAATTAGCCTCTGAAATCTTACAAAAATATCTGTTTGTATATGCTCTACTAAGTGTCCTAAATGAATGCTTCCATTGGCATAAGGTAATGCGCTTGTAACTAATAATTTTCGTGTCATGTTGCTAATATTATTTTATAAAGTTTGCGTTTACCAATTTTTAAAATTGAACTACTTTCTTTTAAGGTTTCATGCATATCTGTAATCTTATTATTATTAACACTAACGGCACCCTGGTTTACCAACCGATATAATTCTTTTTTTGATGAAAGTAATTGATGCTCTACGACAAGATTGGCAATGCTTATGGCTGATCCTATCTGTATTTCTGGAATATCATCTGGAACTTCTTTTTTCTTAAATAACGTTTGAAAATGATTATAGGCATCTCTTGCTCTATCTTCAGAGTAAAATCGTTTTACAATATACTGACCTAACTCTACTTTTACATCTCTTGGGTTCAAGGAACCTTCTTGCATGGCCTGCGTTTTTTGCTTGATACTGGCCGTTGACTCTTCTGTTAATAAGCTTATATATTGCTGTAAAATAGTATCAGGAATAGACATAATTTTTCCAAACATATCTTCTGGATCATCATCAATCGCAATATGATTCTGTAATGATTTTGACATTTTTTTTACACCGTCCGTCCCTTCTAATATTGGCATTGTCATAATAGCCTGCTCAACACCTACCTGATACTCTCTTTGTAAATGTCTCCCTACCAACAAATTAAACTTTTGATCCGTTCCGCCTATTTCTAAATCGCTTTTTAAAATTACGGAATCATAGCCTTGTAATAAAGGATATAAGAATTCATGGATACCAATAGAGTGGCCCTGTTTATATCGCTTCTCAAAATCATCTCGTTCCATCATGCGCGCTACATTATATCTAGCGGCTAATTGAATTAAATCATTACTAGTTAGCTTTTCTAACCATTCTCTATTGTAATATACCGTTGTTTTATTGGGGTCTAATATTTTAAATACTTGCTCTTGGTATGTCTTTGCGTTTATAGCAATTTCCTCGTCGGTTAATGGTTTTCTGGTTTCACTTTTACCTGTGGGGTCTCCAATTTTTGCCGTAAAGTCACCAATAATAAATTGAACATGGTGCCCCACTTCTTGAAGCTTTCGTAATTGAAATAAAACGACACAATGACCAAGATGCAAGTCTTTAGCCGATGGATCTGCACCAAACTTGATCAACATTTTTTTTCCAGCTTCTATCGTTTTGATGGTGCTTTCTGGTATTAACTCCACATGCTGTAATGAACTGATTTGTTTCATGATCTTTATTTTACCGTAAATAAAACAGCTCGTCTAAACCAAGCCTATGTAACAGACTCCCTATTGCTGTGCTGCGTCTCTTTAATGAGTGGCGCTGCATAGTAAATAGCCATTAATGACAGCAAAACGTTATTCACAAACTGACCTAAAGATTCTATCCCCATATATCTCAAAAATACAAAGGTAATGGCTATTAGTACTGGTATTTTTAAATGCCGAAAAAGCTTTTTTTTATGTGCTGTTTCGTTATGTGGATACTTCAGCCATGATACCATTAAGATAATATTCAGGACATTAACACCAATAAACATCCATGGAGACTCACTTATCCAAGAAAATATACTAGCGCAGACAAATAAAGCACCAATAGGAGAAGGCAATCCTGAAAAGTCTTCTTGGTGCCCTTCTTTATTAAATCGCCATAATCGAAAATAGACACTTGCTAAGTATAAGATAGCCAATCCAATACTAATGTAATACGGCATTAATAGTCTGTTTTGACAATATAATCCTATTAAAAATGCTGGAGCAAATCCAAATGTAATATAATCTGCCTTGGAATCTATTTTTGCGCCAAATTTTGAATAGGTATTAAGTCGTCTTGCAATTTTTCCATCAAGGCCATCTAAAATCATCCCTGCAATAATCAACCCTGCAGCTATTTTTAAATTATTATTAAGCGATAAAATAATTGATACTATCCCACATCCCATATTTAACATTGAAATTGTGTTTGGAATATACGATAACAGCGCTCTTTTCGCATTTTCTTTATTATTTCTATTTATCAATAACTGCCTTTTCCACATAAAATTTATAACATAATCAATAAATGACAAGAGGGTTACAGCTACCATAAGCCAAATGAGCCCTTCATAAATAAAAGCTGGCCAATCAGATACCCATCGTTTTAACCAAATTAAAGGAGATAAATAAAAAGGGTAGCTTGATAACTCTATGACTGTTGGCCTTGCAAATAAAATGCCGCAAATTGGCAATGTTACTGCTGTTTTAATTTTTCCACTTAATGATGCTTCGACGCTAAATTTTCTTCTTGCAGCTAATACTCTAACGCCCATAATAGCAAATTCTCTTGCAAAAATAAGAAACACTGGAAAAGGCTTAATCACCCCCATTGATAACAATGGTAATAAAATTAACAATAAAATTTTGTCCGCTAGTGGATCTAGCAACTTCCCTAGTTCAGATACAATTTTAAATCGCCTAGCTACCCACCCATCTAATGCATCCGTGCTTGCTACTAAGGTGAATAAAATAATACAAAATAACTGGGTTTTTTCGGTAGAAAATGGGATGATCCAAAACAAATAGACTACACCAAAAATACGGCTTAATGTAATTAAATTTGCTAATGATTTTGATACCATACCTTAAACTATATCACTTTCTTGATTATTCGGAACTTCTTTTCCAAAATTTTTTGATAAAGCTATCTCTTCCCGATCCCACTTTATAACGATTGTAATACTCTGGATTCTTTTTATAAAACTGCTGATGATACGTTTCTGCGACATAAAAAGGTTCTGCTTTTTTAATCTCTGTTACAATTGGTTTCTCAAATCGTCCTGATAATTCTAACTCTTTTTTAGATTGCTCGGCTATCTGTCTCTGTACCTCTGAATGATAAAAAATTATGGTTTTATAGTGATCTCCTTTATCCGCAAACTGCCCCTCATTATCGGTAGGATCAATTTGACTCCAAAAAATTCTTAGTAAGACATCATAACTGACTATGCCTGAATTAAATTGCACCTGAATCGCTTCTACATGTCCGGTTTTCCCAGTGATTACTTGTTCATAGATAGGGTCCTGAATGTGCCCCCCTGTATACCCTGGTAGAACAGAAATAACCCCTTCTACATCACTAAAAGGGGGCTCCATACACCAAAAACATCCGCCGGAAAATGTCGCTTTTTCTGTATTTGTTGGCATACCAATTGCTACACTACTTAATATTAAGCTACTTAGAAGGAGATACTTTAAAATTTATTTATCGCCGTCCTCTTGGTCGGGGTTTATTTCGTTTATTTCCTGGCCTTCTTCTATTTTGAAATCCCTGCCTTTTTCTCTTGCCTGGTTTTAGCTGATTGGAATTTCCCCCAAAAGCAATCCCTAAACCAAACCCGAACGTTAGTGGCTCTAGCTTAACGTTATCTACACTGGAATCAATGATCAACTGACTTGCCTCTAAAAAGAGCTTTGTATCTTTTGAAACACTCATCATAAAACCTGCTTTAGCCCCATATGTCACAGCAGGTGACTCATAAGAACTATTTAAAAATGATAATCCTCCAGATGCCCCTATGTAAGGTCTTACTGTAGATTTGATTGGAATCATATATGAAAATGTCGCTAAGCCTGTGGCTGCTTTTACGGATGGCACACCGGCCGTTTTACTCTCCGCAGCTAAATAGCCAGCAGATCCTTCTAAAATAAATCCTTCTTTAGCTGCAAATGTAGCTTTTCCGCCAAATGAAATTGAATTATCAAAATCATCTGAAATCATTGTTTGGCCCACATTAGCACCAACCATAAATACAGAACCAAGCAACGAGCTTGTTAAGCTTAATAAACATATCATCATTAAATATACGATACTTTTTTTCATAGGTTTCTACTCCTTAAATTTTATGTTTTGTTATTTTTTTGAAACTAATTTTCTATTTATAATAATATGTCGTTTTTTGTAAATTTGTAAGCAAATTTTTTATATTATATTCTTTCTTCTGCGATTCTATCTCCTGCTTACTACTCATACATTCATTAAAAGGTATTTTAATATGGGGTTAAGTTAACTAATTATTAAATATCAGATCAATTCTATTTAAGGCAATTGTTTAATCTTCCATAATTTTAATAGCTTTTACATATCAAAATTATTTTTTTCTTGCTTACTTAGCTCTAGACAATTTATGCTAAAACCTCTTACCATACGCTACCTATGAGTATAAATAGTCATGATGTTATTGTTATAGGGGGCGGCCATGCTGGAATTGAAGCGGCTTTAGCTGCGGCACGTTTAGGCTGCTCTGTTTTACTTTGCACGCTTGAAAAAAACAAAATTGGCTTAATGCCTTGCAACCCTTCTATCGGGGGCCCTGCCAAAGGTCAAATTGTCGGTGAAATTGATGCTCTAGGGGGAGAAATGGGTCGTGCAGCTGATAAAACACATCTTCAACTTAAAGTTTTAAATAGGTCTCGCGGGCCTGCCGTTCAATGCTTACGTGCTCAAAGTGACAAAGTTAATTATAACGCATACATGTCTTCTTTTGTTTCCCAGCAAGCTAATATTACTATCTTAGAAACCGAAATTTATGATCTTATTATTGAAGATTCAACTATTATTGGGATCAAAACCTCAGATAATACAAATTATCTAGCTACGGCTGTTGTTGTTACGGCTGGTACCTTTTTAAAATCTATTATGCATTCCGGTATGGCCAAAACTATTGGTGGCCGTGTTGATGAACAAAGTTGTGACTCATTATCTCAATCCTTAAGTCCTTATTTTACGTTAGGTCGTCTTAAAACAGGGACACCTCCTCGACTTGATAAACATTCTATTGATTATTCTAAAATGCTGGCTCAACCAGGAGATAATGAATTTTTACGATTTTCATTTCGAACAACGCCTAATGAAACCTATTTAAATCAACTGGATTGCTATCGCTGTGAAACGAATGAAAAAACCCATCAATTAATTTGTAATAATTTAGATCGATCTCCCTTATTTACAAAAGTCATTCAAGGTGTTGGTCCTCGTTACTGCCCTTCGATTGAAGACAAAATTGTCCGCTTTCGTGATAAGCCTAGCCATCATATTTTTATTGAACCAGAAAGTAGGCACCTTGATTCGGTATACCCTCAAGGTCTCAATACATCTCTTCCTCATGACATTCAAGATGCCATGTTACGAACGATGTCTGGGTTAGAAGATGTTACTATTTTAAAATGGGGTTATGCTGTTGAATATGACTTTATTTTACCATCACAGCTTAAACCTAGCTTAGAAGCTAAAGCGGTAAAAGGCTTGTTTTTTGCTGGCCAAATTAATGGAACATCCGGTTATGAAGAAGCTGCTGGGCAAGGCCTTGTTGCGGGTATGAATGCCGCTCTACTTGCTCAAAAAAGACCTTCTTTTATTTTGACACGTGAGGATTCTTTTATTGGGACCCTAATTGATGATCTTATTACTAAAGATATTCATGAGCCGTATCGCATGCTTACTTCTCGTTCTGAATACCGTCTTTTACTTCGTCAAGATAACCCAACACAGAGACTTAGTGAACGCGCTTATGACTGTGGTCTGTTATCAGCCGCTGAAATTTCTATCATACGAGAACAACATCAACTTAAACAGTCAACACTTGCTTCTTGGAAAAAAGGACGAACGTCTATTCAACAAGTAAAACAGTTTCAGTTAAAACATAAAATTCCTCTTGTTGATTTTGCTAAACGTGATGATGTTTCACTTACTGACTTAATAGAAGAGTCTTGTAGCTACGAAACCAAACAAGCAGCATCACAAGCTTTAATTGATATTCGATATGAAGGCTATATCAAAAAACAACATGCCAGTATCTTAAAACTTAAACAGTGGTATGAACGCGCCATTCCAGAGTCTTTAGATTTTGATGCTATTCCCAGTTTAAAAGAAGAAAGTAGGCTACAGCTTAAAAAATATAAACCAAAAACATTTTTTGAAGCATCACGTATTGCAGGTATTAACCCTGCTGATATTTCTGTTTTAATGGTTTATATTGAAAAAAATAAGCCTGCTGTTTTTGTATCTCACGTTACATCATAACCACTTTTTTTGAACGTTTACTTTTATTATTTATCCGTCGCTTTCTCTTTAGGAATCTTAAACGATTAACTCATTATCTAAACAATATCGTGTAATTTCTGCATTGTTTTCTATGTCTAGTTTTCTTAACAGTCGTGCGCGATATGTACTTACCGTTTTAATACTGATATCTAAATCATAACCAATTTCTGTTGGGCTTTTTCCAGAAGCTAATAACAACATTATACTAAACTCTCTTTTTGATAAGCGAGTATGTAATGGCCCTCTATGTTTTTCAAAATTTGTTGAAATTAATATATCAGAAAAATTGCTGCTAATATATTTTTTCCCATCTACTACTTTAGTAATAGCATAAATTAACTCTGAGGCGGCATTATCTTTTGTTAAATACCCTTTCGCTCCTGCTTGCATCGCACGTACGCCAAATTGGGATTCATTATGCATCGTTAATATTAATATAGGTATCGTTTTGTGTTTCTTTTTTATTGCTTGAATAGATGCTATCCCTTGCGAATCAGGTAATGTTAAATCTAATAATAGAATGTCAGCATTACACTTTGATTCGTTAAGAAAACTCTTTAGATTTTCATATTCATTTATAATGGTCATATTGCTAGTTTGATTAATAATCAATCTAATCCCATCCCTCACTAATTGATGATCATCAATTAAACAAATGTTAATTTTTTTTGTCATATAGGGATCCTTGTTTCTAAAATTGTTTTGTGGTTTTGGCGTCGAATTGTAAAAGCTCCATTAAGTGGGACTAATTGCTCTTCTATTCCAATTAACCCAAAACTTCCTGGCTTTATTATATCATCGGGCTTAAAGCCACGTCCATCATCGATGACTTTTAAGCAGATTTCTTTTTTTCTTGATTTTACATCTACCTTAATAGCTTTAGGATTAGCATGTTTTATAGCGTTTTCAAGGCCTTCTTTTGAAATCCTATAAATTGTTTCTTTTATAGTTGTTGATATTTCGTTTTCATTTATCTTGATACTGCTCATTATCTTTATATTAGGATAATTTAGTTGATTAATATGGCTTTCTATTAAATCTTTTAACTCTAGTAAATCAAGCTGCGGTGGTCTTAATTCTTTTGCAATTTCTCTTGTGGTTTGAATGGTTTTTTGTAATTGATGGATAGATTCATCTAATTCTTGTAAACTATTTGAACAACTTGAACTACCACATATTTTTATATTTTTATTGTCTATTTCCGATAATCCTTTCATGGTCTCTTTTTTAGCTAGTTCTAATTTGATTTTTAAATATGCCAATTGCTGCCCCAAATCATCATGCACGTCTCTTGCTAATCGTTTTCGTTCATCCTCTTGTGTCACAATTATTTTTTTAAATAATGCCTGGCGTCTCTCTTGCGATTCTTTTAATTGTGTTTCTAATTTATGTTCTACTGAAATATCCTTAATAATCCCTATTAGCTTCTGATTATTTCCTTGTTTATCTTTAATCAAATACCCTTTTCCTTCTAAATATTTCTCTTTATGATCTCTTAATTGAATTATATGGATATAGGGTTGTCCGTCTTCTAAAATACTTTTTACTTGTCTGTTTACTTTTTCTTGTGATTCTTTATTTAATAAATCTAAATAATTTTCATAGGTATTGTGAAATGATTCTTTTTTTACTTCAAAAATTTTATAAGTTTCATCTGACCACCATATTATGTTTTTTTGGATATCCCATTCCCATGATCCTGCTAAAGATGCCTCTTGTGATTGGATAAAGTGTCTGTTTATGTTACTTAATTCCTGTCTAGCCTCATTGATTTCTGTAATATCTTGCCCTACCCCCACTACACCTATAATTTTCCCTGCCATATTTCTTCTTGTTGTTGCATTTAGTAATACCATAATTCGTTGTCCTCTTTTTGTAAAAATAGGCACTTCGTAATTAGCGGACTCCTCTCCATTCAATGCTCTTGTTAAAACATTTTTTACTGATTCTTTATATTCTTCTGTTATATAGGTTTCTACAAAGCTTTTTCCTCTTACTTCTTCTTTACTATACCCCGTTATTTCTTCTGCTTTTTGGTTCCATTCATTAACGTTTCCTTTTTTATCAATTCCAAAAATAGGCGCATTTGCTGTATCTATTAATTGGGTTAATTCTATTCCTAAAGCATCTTTTTCTTGCTCTAGTTTTTCCGCCTCTATTTCAGCTATTTTCTTTTCTTCTTTTATTCTGTTTTTTTCTGTTGTATCTAATATAATGCCTGTCCATATAACACTTCCGTCATTTTTCTTTTTTGGCCAAGCTTGACAGGTCGTCCATTTTTCTTTTCCTGATGGGGTTATAATCTCACCTTCAAATTCAAATAAAGTTAGTGATTTTCTTGAATTTTCTACTGCTTCAAATAATGCTTGCTGATACTGTGGTTTTGTTTGATTAAATAACAAATTTACATCCTTTAATGCCTTATTTTTTGTTATTTCATAAATATTATAGACATAGTCATTACAATCTAATAATGATGCCTGATTATTTTGATCTATTTTAAAACTATAGACCATTCCTGGCAGATTATTAGTTAATATTTGTAATCTTTCATCTAGTTTTTTTCTTTCTTTTTCTAATGCTCTTTCTTCTGTTATGTCTTTGATAATTCCTATTAATTTTATAGGGTCTCCTTGTTTATTACATATTATATTTTTCTCTTCATAAAAAATCTGATCTGGTAAATGTGTAAATGTGAGTTCTAACCTTTTCTTTTGTTTTGTTTTTAGCATACTCTCTATGGTAGCTGCCATCTGTTTTTTTGATTGCTCCGTTAATAAATTATAAAATGTCTCATATGAGGGTGAGTGTTCTTTCGAATCTAACTTTAATAGATTATAACTATTTTTTGACCACCATACTTCTTTTGTTTCTAAGTTATATTCCCATATATATGATTTGCTAAATTTTTCTATCTCATTAAAAAGAGTATTGTGCTCTTTCGTGTCTTCTTCTTTTTTGTGGTGATCTATAATAATCGCTATAAAAGGTAGTAGGCTCTCTAGTTCTTTAATCCGCTTATTATTTTCTTCTTGCTTACTTGTAAAATATAAACTTAGTGTTCCTACTAAATTTTTTTCATGGTTCAAAATTGGAAACGCCCAACATCCTAGTAAATTTATTCTTTGTAATATTTTTTTTATACCCTTGTAGGCATCGTGATGAATGGGATCGTCTAATATAACTCGCTTTTTATAAAATGCGGCACTCCCACACGCGCTCCCGTTTTTGTCTATAGGCACCTCTTGTAACAATTTCTTATACTCTGTATCGATTATCTTGGAACTTACTAAATGTGTTAATAGAGCCTCTTTTTTGGAGACCGTTAGAATATAAGGGACACTATTTGAACATATATGTGTTATTAATGATAATATCTGGTTTAAAGCCTTGTCTTTATCGTATGTTTCTAAGTATTTTTGTAGAATTTCTGAGATCTTTTTATGTGTATTTATAGACATTTCTTATTTTTCACTTTGTTATTTATATACTCTTATTATCTATAAACTATACTAACTATATCTTACCTCGTCATCTTTGTAAAAACTGATTTAAATCGTTGAGTTAAATAGTTTTACGGATTCTGCTAATCTATGGTTTAAAAATGATACGGTTTCGTTAATATGGGTCTTTTTTTCTTCATGTAATGTATCTAATGCGCCATGGATAGTTTCAAAGGGTGCATAAAATTCTTCTACAGAATAAGACCGAATGGTTTCAAAAATATCTAATGAATAGCGGGGCCAATCAACAACTATCATCGATTGCTTTACGAGGCCACCTTCTAATAAACTACCAAAAATAGGAACATCCCATCTTGTCATTAAGGATTGGCCTAATGTTGTAAATAACTCATCATTTTTTGTAAATAATCTTGCTTCCTCTAAATTTTGTTCTATAACTTTGTCACATACTA
>MDSV01208643.1_pt1 | contig 13788 bp, 9 predicted proteins | sample 810851 | NCBI WGS metagenome assembly MDSV01 (sample SAMN05326640, study PRJNA326480) | marine metagenome | isolation source: seawater | place: Atlantic Ocean: North East | collected 2012 | reverse complement strand
TCAATATGAAAAAACGCAAAGCACGAAGCCCCAAGAAAACATTACTTGTTTTCACTTCCGAATGAGCTTACTTACCGACCCGACATAAAAAGAAAACATTTTGCAAAGGTTCTCGGTACCCTGTACGGATCGTGGATACGTTTCAGGGTACCCAGCCATGTCAGAGATTCATAAAAAGTGGGGTTTTGGTATGGCTTAAACCTGAAACAAATCGATTCGACGATCCACACAAGGATAACTTATTGTTCCCCTACGACTGTTATGAACCCTGTAGATAGTGTCTCCTAACGGCCTGAGGCCATGCCCTCTCGTCGAGGATCCGCTCCGCTTACCAACTGATCGGATAAGACATTAATGACGTGGATACCGCTGTTCAAATCCCTTACTTTGACTTGGTTTCCTTTATTTACCAAAACGGACTCGAATTGCGTCAAATCGGTTGATATTTCAATATCGACTATTCCATTTCGACTACTCAAACGGCCTTGATTCACCGCATCTTGAGGCGACATCTCAAAATCAATCAGGGCGATAATTGTCTGTGCAACATAACTGATAATTCGACTACCACCTGGCGATCCAAGAACATACTTTACGAAACCATCAGGTCCGTAAACGATCGTTGGCGCCATTGAACTTCGTGGACGTTTCCCAGGCTCTACCCGATTAGCAATAACCTTCCCTTGCTTTTGCGGACGAAATGAAAAATCAGTTAACTCGTTATTAAGGAGGAATCCGGACGTCAGTAAGCCCGACCCAAAACCACTCTCGATCGTCGTCGTTAGTGACACGGCGTTGCCGTAGCGATCGACAATAGACACATGGCTTGTGCCGGGTAGCCCATCCCGTGTGTCCGGAAATAAATTGACAACCTCGAGAGGCTTTCCTGCGGCGACAGGAACCTCCAGTACTGTGTTGAGATCGATTAAATTTGCCCGACTCCTCAAATAACCTTCGGAAAGCATCGCATCGAGGGGTATATCAATGAAATCGGGATCAGCAAGGAACAGATTTCGATCCGCAAAAGCTAACTTGCCAGCTTCGATAAACAAGTGCCATGTCAGCGGATCGTTAGGCCCGAGCATTTTTAAGTTGAAAGTCTCAAGGATCCCGAGAATCTGTGCCACGGTGACGCCACCCGATGAAGGTGGTCCCATACCGCACACAGAGTGGTCTCGATACTGCGTACAAATCGGTGGTCGCTCAATAATGCGGTAGGCCTCCAGATCAGCATGTTCGAGTAATCCCGGGTTCACGGGCGAGTCTTTCACCGTGCTCACGATTTTTTCGGCGATTAATCCATGATAAAACGTCTCTCCTCGGTCACGTTGAATCGCTATCAGCGTCTCTGCAAACTCGGGGTTTGTGAGTACATCACCACTGACAAGAGGTTCGCCGTTTGGAAAGAAATAATCAGCTGCAGCGGGAAATTGCCGCAATCGTTGGCCGCCATACCCTTTGAGAGATTTTGCAAGCCTTTGAGAGACTGAAAATCCAGCCTTCGAGAGCTTTAGCGCGTGCTCGAACAATGATTCCCAGGCCAGTTTTCCATAGCGTGCGTGCGCATGATCCATCAACGCAAGCGTGCCCGGGATACCAACTGAAAGACCACCTGGAACCATTTCGGACCATCGATTGGGCTGACCCGTCGGGTCTAGAAACATGGATTCATCAGCTGCAACTGGGGCTACTTCTCGCCCATCAAATGAAATCAGTGAATTCGATTGAGCATTATGGAATAGTAAAAACGCACCACCACCGATCCCGGAACTCTGTGGTTCAACTAAATTCAACACCATTTGAACAGCGACCATGGCATCGATGGCTGTCCCACCTTTTTGGAGAATATCAGCGCCGGCTTCCGCTGCTAGCGGGTGAGCGGCGACAACCATTTCTATCTCAGTTTTGATCGCGGCTTTGGATTTGATCTCAACCGTATCCTCAGGCTGTATCTCATTCCGTGCGATGCTAACAGGCGGAAAAAATAACATAAGAGCCAACACAGGACAGGCCAAAGAAAAACGCTGCAACCGCACTGGAGAGATGTGAATTAAGTTAAATCGGATCACGGGCTGGTGGCCTAACAACAGTCTACAAAATTGAGAGGGCTTGGAATTAATTGTTATCGCATTTAGCGAAACCTAAATGGCGGAGCGGACGGGACTCGAACCCGCGACCCCCGGCGTGACAGGCCGGTATTCTAACCAACTGAACTACCGCTCCGTGCGGACCATCGCCCAATGTTTTGGTGGGTGGAGAGGGGCTCGAACCCCCGACCCTCGCCTTGTAAGGGCGATGCTCTTCCAACTGAGCTATCCACCCGCGAACAACGATGGAGCCGGATGATACTTTCTCCAGCCTTGGTGTCAACAGATTTTCTTGCTTCTCGCCAGATCACCTCTAAAATAATCGGCCTAACCCACAACTGTTGAAAAAACGTCATGCGTCTATCGGACCTTAACATTGATGATTATCAGGTGGTAATCACCCCAACCGAACTGAAGGAGGAGCTTCCACTACCCGAATCAGCGCGGGAGCTGGTCGCTAAATCCCGCCAGGTCGTGAAGGAAGTCCTCGATGGCAGGGACCGGCGTCTGTTCGCGGTCGTTGGTCCCTGCTCTATCCACGACACCGAACTCGCACTCGAGTATGGAAGGCGGCTCAAGGCCCTCGCGGACAAGGTCGCCGATGATATCTTCATAATCATGCGTGTCTATTTCGAGAAGCCACGTACGACCGTGGGCTGGAAGGGCCTCATCAACGACCCGCACCTGAACGATAGCTTCGATATCGAAACAGGTTTACGAAAGGCGCGTAAACTATTGATAGAACTGTCAGAACTCGGCCTCCCTCTAGCCACGGAGGCGCTCGATCCGATCTCACCCCAGTACCTCCAGGACACCATCACATGGACCGCGATTGGGGCACGGACCACCGAATCACAGACCCACCGTGAAATGAGCTCGGGGCTCTCGTCGCCGGTTGGATTCAAAAACGGGACCGATGGCTCGCTTGATGTTGCTGTTAATGCGATGAAGTCGGTGGTCAGCGCGCACGCTTTCCTGGGAATAAATCCCCAGGGCCAGGTAGCTATCACCAAAACCAAGGGAAACCAGTACGGCCATGTTGTACTACGTGGTGGTGGTGGGAAACCGAACTACGACTCTGTCAATATCGCGCTGTGCGAGCAGGCCCTAGAGAAGGCGGGGCTACCGACAAATATCGTGGTTGACTGCTCGCACGCCAACTCGAACAAGGACCACAACGTCCAACCACTGGTGTTGGACGACGTTACGCACCAGATCAAGGACGGTAACCGCTCGATCTGCGGGGTGATGATTGAGTCCAACATCAACGAGGGTAACCAGAGCATTCCCGAGGATTTATCGCAGTTGAAGTACGGCGTCTCCGTCACCGACGCCTGTATAAGTTGGGAGTCAACAGAAAGTTCCCTCACGAAAATGGCCGCGAACCTAAACGAATACCTCACCGGTCGCAGGAGTTGATCACAGCGAGGGCTTAGCACCGGGCATTAGGAACTCCACGTCTGAGGTGTGGACTGCTTGCATCATCCTGAGTGCGGTCTGGCGGACGGGTCTGCCCCCGAATATCACTTCATAAAGTGCGCTGAGAATTGGCATCGCGACCACATCCTCCCGACATTTCTCATAAACCAGCCGCAGCGTGTTGACCCCCTCTGCCACTTGACCAAGAGTCGCCTCAGCGGCCTGAAGCGTGTACCCCTCAGCCAGCGCCTTCCCAACCCTGAAATTGCGCGATAGCGGGGAAACTGAGGTCACATAGAGATCTCCAACCCCCGCGAGGCCTAGGAAGCTCAGGGGGTTACCGCCCATGTGCGCAGACAGGCGTGACATCTCGGCAAGTGAGCGGGTAATCAACAACGCCCTCGTGTTCTGACCGACCCGCAGGCCATCAGCGAGACCGGCAGCGATCGCATAAATATTCTTCAACGCACCGCCGAGCTCAACGCTGATTAAGTCTTCCGAGCTGTAGAGCCTGAAGTATTTGGTCGCAAAGGCGTCACGAGTAAGTTTTCGAACGATTGGCGACTGGCTCGCCACGACGGAAGCAGTTAGGTGTCGCTCCGCAACCTCACGGGCGAGATTGGGTCCCGACAAAACGCCAACGGGATGATCAGGTAGTCTCTCAGAAATCACCTGACTCATCAGCTTAAATCCATCCGAACGGATCCCCTTGGTGGTTGATAACAACGCTGTCTCTTCAGTTATCACTCGTGCCAGCTCCGAACAGACATGATCCATCGATTTAGACGGTACCGAAAGCAGAGCAATATCAGCTTCATGCACCACCTCCCGCAAATCACTCACCGCACGAATCGAGTCATGCAACTCCAACTCAGGGTGATATCGTGAGTTCCGACGATTTAGGTTAATCTCCTCCACCAATTCCGTGCGGCGTGCATAGATCTTCACATCACACCGATTGTGGGCGGCAATATCCGCCAAAACTGTCCCGAAACTCCCAGCACCAATCACCGCCACCCGCATATCTAATCCTCAGGAACTACAACTCAAATGATACGCCGAATCGTCCGGAGTTGGTGACCCACCGAGATCCTTAGCCAACTGGCATTCCTCAAAAATTCCGCGGTTTAACGACTCCCGGAGTGAACTGACCGGCGTAGAATCACCACTCTCGGCGGCACGAATGACCCTATCAAGCAACCAGTAACTCAACATCCACGATGGAGAAGCCGCCCGAGCGTCTGGTACCAGGTTTTTACTTACCTGGGATGACCATTGACTCTTCAGTTGAGCGAATGCCTCAAGCCCCCTCAGGGGCTGAGACAACCCCATCCAGTTCTCTCTTAATAGGTAACTAAATATCTCGGGGTAATAAACACCGGGCGTCTCACAAACATTTGTTACAGCTTTAATCATATCCGGGAGCGTGTCGTTGTCGCTCTCTAACGCGAGTCGATTTGCCATCTGGGTCCTATACGCCGTCTGGTACAAGCCCGGAAACCGATCCAGCAAGACTCTTAACGTGTCGATACGCACAAACGGAGTCAACGTCTCGGCGAGGCACGACATATTCCAGTGCATCACGCGAGGTTGCTGGCCGTAGGCATAACGGCCCGTGTGGTCAGTATGGTTGATCACATAATCATCTCGATACGACGTCAGAAACCCATAGGGACCGTAGTCCAGTGTTTCCCCAGACAATGCCGTATTGTCCGTGTTCATGACCCCATGAACGAAGCCTACCGCCATCCAATGCCCCATCAATTGAGCAGAACGCTCGATATATCGCTGGAAGGCCTGCTCGACCCGATCGGGTAACTCAACAAGGTCTGGATCAAGTTGATTGATTGCAAACTCGATCATCCCACGCAGATGCTCATGATCATTACGATGGTAAAAATGCTCGAAGTGTCCAATACGGAGGTGACTCTTGGCTAAACGCATCAGGGTCGCGCCCCGCTCCATCGTCTCACGCTGGACAGGGGTGTCAGACGTGACCAGCGCCAGCGCACGCGTGGTAGGAATCCCGAGTGCGTGAATGTACTCAGAGCCGAGGTATTCGCGAATCGCGCTGCGTAACACAGAACGCCCATCGCCTGAGCGTGAGTATGGGGTCTGACCACCGCCCTTTAAGTGCCACTCGTAGCCGCCCGATACGCCAAGATAGGCGCCGCGGCCGTCTCCAAGCTGACCAGCCCATTGCCCGAACTGGTGCCCACTGTAAACCTGCGCAACCGGACTCCACTCGGGGAGCGGCTCACTTCCAGAAAATGACCTCAAAATTTTTTGATCAGTTGAATCAATCGGACTATGAACCTCGATGGCCAGTTCATGATTGATATCCACCCAACGCGGATTAATCAGGGGTGACGGGGACACCTTCTTGTAGAAGATGTCTTCAGGCAATTCACAGTAAGGAGCTGACCAGTCAGGCAGCCGATTCGTCATTCGCGCTCTCAAGGAGAGACTCCGGTGCTTGCTCACAGGATAATTCGCGACCGATGAACTCTTCAATTTCTGGGAGCAAGAAGGAATCATCTTCGCAAGCGAAACTGATTGATGTTCCCTCAGCGCCGGCCCGGCCTGTCCGACCAATCCGGTGCACATAATCCTCAGGATCTTCTGGAAGCGTGTAGTTGATCACGTGGCCGACACCATCGATATGGATACCCCGTCCCGCGACATCTGTCGCCACCAGAATCCGGGTCCTACCCTCCTTGAAACGGTCGAGTGTCTGTATCCGCTTCCGTTGCGGGACCTCTCCGCTCAACAAGGCAGTGTCGATTCCATCCTTAACAAGGCGATCGACGAGATCTCTGCACAGATCACGACGGTTCGCAAAGACCATCACCTTATGCAGGTCACGGGTATTAATCACATTCTTTAGGAGTCTATACTTGGTGTCGGCCGTTGTAATGTAAACGATCTGTTCCACTGTCTCGGTTGCTACATTTTCTGGTTCAATTTCAATGCGAACCGGTTCAAAGGTCCAACGCTCGGACAATTCGATAATTTGACTAGTAAAGGTTGCTGAGAACAGCAGGGTTTGACGTAGCTCCTTTCGCGGACAGGCGCGGACAATTCTTCGTACGTCAGGCATAAAGCCCATATCAAGCATCCGGTCGGCTTCATCAAGGACCAGCACTTCGATCTTTCTAAGGTTGATTTCGTTTTGACCGAGAAAATCAATCAGTCTACCTGGCGTCGCGACCATAATGTCGCACGGTGACTGTCGCAGGTCGTCACGCTGCTTTTGATAGTCCATGCCACCAACGATAGATACCACCGATACCCTCGTGTACTTGCACAAACTCACTGCGTCCGCTGCAATCTGGACAACCAACTCTCTCGTCGGTGCAAGGATCAGTGCGCGAGGAGTGCCCGTGCGACGCTTTCCCTCAATTGGCTCCCGCAGAAAAGTATCAATAATTGAGATCAGAAAGGCGGCCGTCTTCCCAGTTCCCGTTTGAGCCTTCGCGACGATGTCCTCACCATTAAGAACGACCGGCAACGCCTCGCTTTGTATGGGACTCGCGTATCGAAAACCAAGATCGGCGATCGCGTGCATGAGCGCCTTAGGCAACCCAAAATCATGGAAACGAGCCTTGCCTTTCTCTGGCTCAACAGCAAAGGATTCTATATTCCAGGCGTCGGTACTCGTGTCGGTCATGGTTCCTCGGTTCTCTCTATTTGAACACCGAGTTTACACGAGGGATCAGACTCCGTGTGAATTAACGTTCAATAGCTAGGGCCACACCTTGACCACCACCAATACAGAGCGTAGCGAGGCCCTTTTTTCCATCACGTTTGATTAGTTCATGTATCAAACTCACAAGCACCCGGCAACCAGATGCGCCGATTGGGTGGCCTATAGCTATCGCACCCCCGTTGACGTTCACCTTTGTCGCGTCCCAACCGAGGCCCTTATTTACGCCAATTGCCTGAGCTGCGAATGCCTCATTCGCCTCAACGAGGTCAAGATCCGCGTGCGTCCAGCCTGCCTTCTTTAGACAAAGTTCGGTTGCGGGTATTGGTCCGGTACCCATGATTTCAGGATCCACACCAACCGATGCATACGCTTTTACTATTGCAAGAATCGGGACCCCGAGGTGTTTAGCCTTATCAAGGCGCATGAGCATCACCGCCGCCGCGCCGTCGTTGATCCCTGACGCATTCCCCGCGGTCACTGTGCCTTCCCTGTCGAACGCGGGACGAAGCTTACCGAGCGCCTCTGCGGTCACGCCGTCGCGAATGAATTCATCGGCCTTAAACACAATCGGGTCCCTCTTACGTTGAGGCACCACGACAGGAACAATCTCGTCATCAAAGCGCCCCTCCGCTCGGGCTCTTGAGGCCTTTTGCTGCGAGGCCGCTGCAAATTCGTCCTGCTCCTCACGAGAAATGTCATATTTTCTGGCCACATTTTCCGCGGTGATGCCCATATGGTAGCCCTCGAAGGTGTCCGTCAAGCCATCTCTTAACATGGTGTCGACCAGCGAGGCATTGCCCATCCTAAACCCGTCACGTGAGCCCAAGAGGATATGTCCCGATTGGCTCATATTCTCCTGCCCACCGGCGATCACGACCTCCGCGTCACCGCATACGATGGCCTGAACACCAAGACTCACCGCCTTAAGACCCGACCCGCAGACCTTGTTGATCGTTATCGCAGGACATGTGTCGGGTAACCCGGCGTTGATTGTCGCCTTGCGTGCAGGATTCTGTCCCTGGCCTCCTGTCAATACTTGACCCAGTATGACCTCAGAGATTTGATCCGCAGTAACGCCAGTTTCCAGAAGTAGCTGGCGGATTACTGTAGCACCGAGCTCGTCGGCCGAGACTGACGCCAGCGTTCCAGCAAAATTTCCAACAGCTGTTCGTTTGGCTGCAACAATAGCGACTTCTAACATGTGACTTATTCCTCAATGAATTCAAATGCGGGGAGCTCTCCTAATAGACTCTGGCCCCAGCGGGTATGTACCAAACGGCGGTCGAGTATTGTAACTTGACCCGTATCTGTTTCCGAGCGAATCAAGCGACCAACCGCTTGACGTAGCCGAATTGCGGCGGCCGGGAGCGATAATTCTGTAAAAGCATCCCGGCCGTGATTCCTCAGATACTCAGCATATGTCGCCTCACGTGGGTCGTCAGGTGGGTGAAACGGGAGCCTCGTAATTACAACCTCGTTAGCCAAATCACCCGGCAAATCGAGTCCCTCGGCCATACTCTGGAGCCCAAAAATGATTGAAGTTTGCCCGTTCGCTCTACGAGCCTCATGATCAGCTAGCGTTATAGAAAGTGGCTTCTGGCCCTGTACCAAGGTCACATCACGAACCGATTGATCAAGGAGTTCTTCAACCTGAAAACATAAACGCCAACTCGTAAACAAGACCAAGATTCCGGTGCCCTGATTTACCCGTGCCGTTAGGTACTCGGCTATCCGCTCAGCATGAGCCCTATCATCTCGGGGATCTCCCGCAAAACTAGGAACCACTAGCCGTCCTTGAGACGGGTAGTGAAACGCCCCATCCACGATTAGCCCGGAAGAGACTGGAAGACCAAGTGTCCCGGCGGGAATATCGAATTTACCCTGATTCGCCAGAGTGGCCGAGGTCAGAATGCAGGCACCTATCCGACCCCATAACGCGTCTGATAGCGCCTTGGCTGGCCCCATGGGGCTGACCCAAAACTCCAGATCAGTCGGATCATCAGGGGTCCCGTAACGAACATCCTGCCCGATCCTTAGCCACCGCGCATCACCAGTCTGTAACGCATCAACTGAGTAAGAATGGATCAGATCAGGAATTGACTCCAATCGCCCGAGGGCAATCGATATCTGTTGAGATAAAAGCTCGGCATCCGTCTCTGGAATCAGCTCCTGATCACCTTTAGATACCAGTGATTTCAGCCAGTCACGAATCTTCTGAATTCGTGATAATGTTATCGTAAGTGATTCAAATTCTTCGGTATTTGCTGGAAACTTATCTGACAGTGACAGCCTAAATCGAGATCCACCCTGTTGAAAGGTAAACTTGCTGTCTGGCAACTCAACCAGCCTCTCAAGGCAGGCCTTACCCCAGTCCGCCAAGATGTGCCCAAACCCCTCAAGCGGTTCACCTAAACGCTCTAGGTCATTCAATAGACGATGGTCTGAAGGCAGCAATCCCTTCAATGTGGTCGCTACGCGCTCGATTGTCTTGATCGACCCAAGACTCTGAGCTATTCGGCACTGCGCCGTAAATTGATCTGATGCTATGCGAGCTAATTGGTGTGCCTCATCTATCACTAGGACTATCCGCTCGAGGGGCGGCAGGATCACACCACCGCCAAGCTTTAGGTCCGACATCAAGAGGTCGTGATTTATCACCAAAATATCTGCATCCATCCAAGAATCACGCTCACTGAAGTAAGGGCAGACTTTAAAGCACCGACAACTTCGGCCCTGACATCTTCTATGATCCGTGGTGATAGCACTTCTAACAGAGTCCGAGATAGGCTGAGGAATCCGATCCATATCACCACCCCACTCTCCTTGTGCCCAAGCTTTGGACAAATCGGAAACCACGTCCCGGTCATCCGACTCCAATACCAAGCTCAATTCATCAGGGTAAATTACGTGGCCTTGGGTAATAGTCTCAAGAGACGTCTCAAGGCGGATTGGGCACAGATAGCGACGTCTACCTTTAGCCAGTGCGAAGCTAACCATAAGGCCCGTGGATTCGATCAGTTCTGGGATATCTTTCTCGATCAGCTGGGACTGTAAAGAGACCGTCGCCGTTGAAATTACCAGCGGCATCTCCCGCTCCATTGAGTGTGGGAGCGCGCCAACCAGATAGGCTAACGTCTTACCTGTACCCGTACCGGCTTCGATAAAGCCGATCGGAGGGCCATCCCCATCACCGATTCCTGCTAGAATCCGTGCTACCTCCGCAATCATTTGTTTCTGGCCAAGTCGAGGCCTCAAGTCCTTCGATTCGAGGAAGTCACGGTAGAGCGCCTGGATACTATGTTTAAGGGGATCTGAGATTTCTGTCACTGGGTTACTTTATTGATCGAAAGTCTGAGTTTAGGGGATTTTAATGAATACGTCCGAGATCGCGAGTGAGGCATGCCGTATTGGTGGCAAAAAAGCGCTTCAATTCTTCGAAAATAGAGAGCAACTTACTGTCGATCTCAAGGGCCCTCAGGACTATGTCAGTGAGGCGGATCGTTTGGTCGAGAAAACCATCATCTCCCATTTGGAAGCATTTTTCCCAGATGATGGATTCTTAGGGGAAGAGTCTGGTGAGGTTCACAACGTCCGTCAGTGGGTGATCGACCCGATCGACGGCACGACGAATTTTATTCGGGGCCTACCTTATTTTTGCACAACCCTTGCCTTGGTTGAGAATGAAAAAGTGGTTGGGGGCTGGATCTACGACCCAACCCGGGATGAGATGTATGAGGCAACCCTTGATGGTGGTGCCTTCTGTAACGGTAACAAACTACACCCCCAGTGGCGTCCTAGCCTCGCCACCGGACTGGTCGGCATTTGTCACAGTTCGAGACTAACCGCCGATGAGCTCTCCGGCCGAATTACCGGCGCCCTGAAGCGCGGCGCAATTTTAAGACAATCGGGCGCCGCTGCCCTGATGCTCTGCGATCTTGCGAATGGACGCCTCGATGTCCTATTTGACGAACATCTCAAGCCTTGGGATTCGATAGCCGGCCTATTGATTGCGCACGAGGCAGGAGCAGTTGCCAGTGACTATTTAGCGAACCGGGAATGGCGAAGCCAACCGCAAATCACTTTTGCCTCGGGGCCCGAGATTTATCAGGAGGTCCTACAATTATGGCCAGAGACTCGCGACGTTCAGTTACTTAATAGATAATAAATCTAGAAACCGACTGGCAGGAACACAAAGGAGGCAGCACCCCGCGCCACCGCATTGAGCGCTCTTTGGTCCTTCTTGGCCAACGCTTTAGAGAGCGCATCCTGTAGCCCGATCATTTCACCCATTAGTTGTGAATACGACGCATTGAGAACATCACCTTGGAAGCCATCCGCGAATAGGTAGGGCTCTTTAGAACTATTACGCTGGGTCCTAAGTAAGTACGCGGCGGTCTCGATGTTTCGGGCTGAATTATAGACAAACTGCGCTGACGGAAGATCATCAAGGAGTAGATATTCCCGGCGATGATCAAACGCGTGATTCACCATCGATTGGAGACCTGCTACAAACGCGTACGCACGGTCTCCGGTAAAATCCTCATGGAATGCCATCCGAACAAGGTCGTCAGGCTTTGGACCACCAAACTCCTTCAGGTCCAGCTTAGGAACCCTCAATTGCTTGACGCGGGCCTCTATGCTCAACGTGGCCGGCAATTGAATCGGGTTACGGCGATAGAGCTTTACAAGCAAGTGGCTAAGGTTCTGATCAAGCTCAGAACGCACGGCCTCTACGAAAAAAGCCGTATCACTCTTAACCAAATCTTTTACCTCTGGCGGCGCCTTTATTGGCAGTGCGCAGCCAACCATCAATAGCCCCGCAATTACGCCAACCGATCGTATTACTATACAGATAGCTCTGTTAATAAGGCGTTCACCCGTTTGAGGTAACCAGGCGCATCGTCAAGCTTCCCCTCGGCTCCGAGTTGCGCGTGATCAAAGACCAACTGAGCCAGCTCCCTGAACCGACTCTCATCCTTCTCTGATTCTAACCGCTTCAAGAGCCCGTGGTCTGTATTTACCTCGAGGATTGGCTTAGACGCGGGCATAGCCTGGCCAGCCGCCTCCATTATTTGACGCATCTGCGGCCCCATATCATGCTCCGCCAAAACCAAGACAGCTGCCGAATCAGTCAATCGTACAGATGGTTTAACATCCTCAACTTCTCGTGTCAGCGATTCTTTCATCCGCTTGATGAGTTCTTTCTGCTTCTTGGTCTCTTTCTTCTTCCCTTTTTTCTCGCCTTTATCTTCACCCGGTAGCTCGAGCCCATCACGGGTTACATCGATGAACTTGTGATCCCCGTATTCCTGCAGGTGGCCCATCAACCATTCGTCAATCCGGTCAGACAATAAGAGCACCTCGATTCCACGCTTCTTAAACGCCTCTAGATATGGAGATCCAAGCGCATTCGTGTGTGATTCAGACACCAGGTAGTAGATATCCGTCTGCCCCTCAACCATCCGGGCAACGTAATCCTCGACCCCAACATCCTGTGTGGTTGTGCTCGTTTGCGTGGACGCGAATCGCAATAACTTAATGATCCGCTCTTTGTTTTGGTAATCCTCTGCCGGGCCCTCTTTGAGGCACTCACCGAAGGTATCCCAGAACTTCTGGTACTTCTCGGAATCATCTTTGGCTAGCTTCGCTAGCATATCCAACGCGCGTCTAGTAACAGCCGACTTCATAGCTTCAACGCGTGCGTCTTTCTGCAATATTTCTCGCGACACGTTCAAGCTCAGATCTGATGAATCTACAACGCCACGAATGAAGCGCAAATAAAGTGGTAAGAACTCTTCTGCACGATCCATGATAAACACGCGTTGCACATACAGCTTCAAACCCCGTGGACTCTCTCGATTCCAGAGATCAAACGGCGCCCGCGTCGGCACATAGAGAAGGCCGGTATACTCACTCTTGCCTTCCACTTTATGGTGACTCCATGTCATGGGGTCTTCAAAGTCGTGGGCAACGTGCTTGTAGAACTCGTTGTACTCGTCGTCCGTGATGTCTGTTCGAGCTCGTGTCCAGAGGGCGGTAGCCTGATTGACCTGATCCCACTCAGGCTTCACCTCGGAATCGTCATCTTCATCTTTCTCGACCTCATTTCTTAGGTACACGGGAATCGATACATGGTCAGAGTATTTTGTCACCAAGTGGCGGATCCGATAGGTCTCACTGAATTCTTTCGCGTCCTCTTTCAACGTCAGCCGGATCTCGGTCCCGCGCTCTGATTTTTCGGTGGATTTTATGGTGTACTGACCGTCGCCGTCTGAAGACCACTCAACTGCATCCGCTTCGTTATTGCCAGCTCGACGGGTACGGACGATAACGCGGTCCGCGACAATAAACGCTGAATAGAAACCCACACCAAATTGCCCGATAAGGCTTGCGTCCTGTTTCGAGTCACCCGACAAGCTCTTTAAAAACTCTGCCGTTCCCGATTTAGCAATCGTTCCAAGGTTCTGTACTACATCATCCCGGGACATACCAATCCCATTATCCGAAATCACCAGTTCTTTCGTCTCGGGATCAACCGATATGCGAACGGTCATATCAGACTCTGACTCCATG
>MDSV01063054.1_pt1 | contig 13788 bp, 14 predicted proteins | sample 810851 | NCBI WGS metagenome assembly MDSV01 (sample SAMN05326640, study PRJNA326480) | marine metagenome | isolation source: seawater | place: Atlantic Ocean: North East | collected 2012 | reverse complement strand
TTTAACATTAACCAGAATTTTATAATAATAAATGAAAAATTTACTAAAACCTTCAAAGATTTTTAATATGAATAACAATAAAGACTTTTTAGAAAAGATTAATGAATTAAATAATTTTCACTACAAAAATTCTTATCAATTCAGAAAAATAATAGATTTAGTCTATCCCTCAAAAAAGATAAAAATTTTAGAGGAAGTTCCTTTTATACCCGCTAAGCTTTTCAAAGAACTTGAACTAAAAAGTGTACCAAATAAAAAAGTATTTAAAATTCTAAATTCTTCTGGAACTAGTGGCGACAAACCATCTAAAATATATCTTGATAAAGAAAATGCTAGATCTCAGACTTTAGTGCTTAATAAATTAGTATCTAAAATCATAGGAAAAAAAAGACTTCCAATGTTGATAGTTGATGAAAAAAAAATAATACAAGATCCTAACAAGTTTGATGCAAAAACTGCAGCAATAATAGGTTTTTCAATGTTCGGATCAAACCATCAATATTTATTAAAAAATAATTCTATCGATTATGAAAACTTAAATATTTTCTTAGAAAAATTTGGGCAAAAAAAATTTTTAATTTTTGGTTTTACTAGTCTAGTTTATGAGCAGCTTGTGAGTAAATTAAATACAAAAAAATTAAAATCTTTTTTTGATAACGGTGTTCTAATTCATGGAGGCGGATGGAAAAAAATGGAAAAAATAAAAGTATCTAATGACATTTTTAAAAGCAAATTAAAGAAAAGATTAAAAATTAACCGCATATTTAATTATTATGGATTGATCGAGCAGACTGGATCAATTTTTTTCGAATGTGGTGAATGTGGTTGTTTCACACCAAGTGAATACTCTGAAGTATTGATTAGAGATAAAAATTTTAAAGTATTATCTAAAAATAAAAAAGGATTTATTCAACTTTTATCAATTTTACCCAAGAGTTATCCAGGTCACAGTATTCTCACCGAAGATATCGGACAATTAGTAAATAATAATTGTAAAATTTGTAAAATAACCAAAAAATTTAAAGTTTATGGAAGAGCAAAACAGTCTGAGATAAGAGGATGTAGCGACGTATGATAATTAACGAAAAAATAAAGTATTTAGTTGGAACTTCTAGGCTCAATACGGAACCCTTCAAGCCTTTTGATGAAAAAGTTATAAGTTTTTTAGAAAGCTTTTCTAAAGAGCTAGGCTTATTTAAAAATTTAATTAATTATCCTGATCTAAAATCTTTGTCATTTTGGTGTAGAAAAAATAATTTTCTAAATATGAAAAAGAATTATAATTCTCTTGATAGTAAATTAGGTGTTGGCTTAATCTTTCACATCACTCCATCAAATATACCAACTAATTTCGCTTACTCCTTAATATTTGGTTTGTTGTCTGGTAATGCTAATATTATCAAAGCTCCATCGAAAAATTTTGAACAAATAAATATAATTTGTAAAATATTAAATAAGTTATTAAGCAAAAATATTTCTTTGAAGAATAAAATTGCAGTAGTTAAATATAAAAATAACGAAATTTTTACAAAAAAGATGTCAAGTATTTGTAATGCTAGGGTTATATGGGGAGGGGATAAAACAATTAACGATGTAAGATCTCATCAAATTAATGAACGAGCAATAGATTTGACTTTTGCTGATAGATATTCTTTTTGTATTATAAACCCCAATAAATTTAAAAAACTAAGTGAGCTAGAGTTTGATAATCTGATTAAAAAATTTTATAATGATACTTATTTGGTGGATCAAAATGCATGTTCATCACCTCATTTAATTGTATGGTTAGGTAATCAAAATGAAAAGTTAAAAGAAAGATTTTGGCAAAAGCTTTATGAATATATAAAAATAAAATACGATTTATCAGAGTCCGCAGTAATTGAAAAATATAGTGATCTTTGCAGGTATGCAGTTTCATTAAAAAATATAAAAAATATTAAAAATTACAGTAATTTAATTTACAAAATAAAATTAAAGAATGTTGATGACAATAACCATTTAAATAGAGGCAAATGGGGACTTTTTTTCGAGTACGATGTTAAAGATTTAAATAAAATAGCAAAAATAATTAATAACAAATATCAAACAGTTACTTATTTTGGTGTTGAAAAATCATTAATTAAAAATTTTGTTATTAAGAATAAATTAAAAGGTATAGATCGCATAGTTCCGATTGGACAATCATTAGATATTAGCCTTTTATGGGACGGCAGAGATGTTATCACAACTTTAACAAGAGGGCTGAAAATACAATGAAAAAATTAGAATTAAACAAACAAATGATCTACGATTACCAACAAAATAGAGAACCTTATTTAATGATTGATCATGCATCAGAGGTAAAGCCAGGAGTCAGTGCCGATGGTTATAAAGATTTTAAAGAAAGCGAATGGTTTTTTAAAGTTCATTGGAAGAATGATCCAAATGTACCTGGCATGTTACAAATAGAGGCTTTAATTCAAATGGCTGCTTTATCGATATTATGTCTTCCTGGAAATAAAGGTAAAGTTGTTTATTTAACTTCCGCAACAAATTTGAAATTTATAAAAAAGATAAAACCAAATACAAGGTTAAATATTAATACTAAAATTAAATCTTTTAAGAGAGGCATAGCTTTATGTGAAGGAAAAGGTATGATTGAAGAAAACTTGGCTTGTAAAGCTGAATTTAGCCTGATATTACCGGAAGAAATTAACAAATATAGACTTAAATAAATGCCAATAGCATCATCATTACTAAATAAACCTAGGTTAGTTCAAAAATTAAAAGATTTTTACAACTACGTACAAAAAAATGACGGTAAAGTTGGGACAAAAACAAGGGGAATAGATTTAAACTTTAATAATGCATGTAATTTAAGATGTAAATATTGTTTTACAAATTCACCTAAAGGAGATCACGTAAAAGAATATCTGGATTTAGGAGCAATTAAAAAATTAGCTGATGAGGCAGATGAATTAGGATATTTTGAATTTGATTTACAAGGAGGTGAATTACTTCTGCAGCCAAAAAAACTCTTTGAAGTACTTGAAGCAATAAGACCTGAAAGATTTTATATGTATTTAACGACTAACGGATACTATTTAGACGAGCCCATGGCAAAAAAACTTGCAGAGTACAAAGTCAGTAGAGTTTCAGTAAGCATAGACAGCATGGATGAAAAAATTCATGACGATATACGAGGTAGAAAAGAATCTTGGAAAAGAGCTATAGCTGCTCTCGAGCATGTTAGAAATGCTGGCATGGATCCTTATTTAAACATTACCGTTGGGCACTATAACGCCAACACCGAACACTTTAAACAGTTATTAGATTACTCTAAAGAGAAAAGATACAAAACTCTCCTAAATGTAGCTGTTCCCTCAGGCATGTGGCAGAACGCTCAAGATATTATTTGCGATGATAAAGACAGAGAATATTTAAGAAAAATTAGAAAAGAGTATAAAAATTTAGTTAGAAATATATGGAATCCTTTTGATAAAAATCATGAAAAAATTTTAGGATGCACAACAGTCAACAGAGTTTATGTTACACCTATTGGGGATGTTTTAGTTTGTCCATATGTGCATATTAAAATTGGAAATATTTTTGAACAGTCATTAAAAGAAATTATAGACTATGGTTTTAAGATTAAATATTTTAGAAATCATAGTGATCTTTGTTTAGCAGGTGAGGATAAAGAGTTTATAAAAAAATTTATGACTAAAAGTGGTCAGACAATATTCAAACCTGCTCTGGCCAAAGATATATTTTCAGAAGAAGATTTTGTTTAAGTATGTTACTAAAAGATAAAACAGCAGTTATAACGGGCTGTAGCCGAGGCATTGGTCTATCAATGCTTGAAATTTATTCAAATCATGGAGCAAAAATAATAGCGTGTGTAAGAAAATCAAATACAATATTCGAAAAAAAAGTTAAGGAATTATCAAAAAATAATAATAAAAAGATTGATGTAGTTGAATTTGATCTCTCTAATGAAAATGAAATTGAAAAAGGATTTCTTAAAATTAGAGAACTATCACAAAAAGTTGACATCTTAGTAAATAATGCTGGTATAAATCAAATTTCTTTGTTCCAAATGACAACTTTAAAAAGTTTAAGAAAAACATTTGAAATTAATTTTTTTGCCACTTATAGCCTTACTCAAAAATTACTTAAACTAATTACTAAAAGTGGGAGTGGAAAAATAATAAATATTTCTTCTAATGCAGCAACATTGTGCAGTCCAGGAAGATCTGGTTATGCATCAAGCAAAGCAGCAATAATTGCTCTCACAAAAGTATTATCAAGAGAGTTAGGAAGACACAAAATTTGTGTAAATGCAATAGCTCCAGGTTTAACTGATACTGAAATGACAAAACAGACTGCTGAAAAAGAGATCAAAGAAGCTCTTAATCAAACCCCTTTAAATAAAATAGCTAAACCTGTTGATATTGCAAATGTATCCTTATTTTTGGCATCAGACTTATCAAATCATATTACAGGGGAGACAATTTTTGTTTCAGGAGGAATGTAAATGACAAACGAGGATTTTTTAAAAGTTGAAAAATTATCAAAAAAAGTAAGAAAAAATATTTTAGATATGGCTTTTTATGCTGGAGCATCAAGCTCTCATTTTGGGGGTGCCTTATCAATTGCCGATATAATCTCAGTTTTGTTTGGAAATAAAATGAAATTGAATGACGATCCAAAATGGCAGGATAGAGACAGGTTTATTTTAAGTAAGGGTCATGCGTGTTTAGCTTATTATGCAGCTCTTTGTGAGGTTGGATATTTATCGAAAGACGAATTAAAAACTTTTGAGAAAGACGACAGCAACTTACTTGGACATCCAGTTATAAATAGAAATTTGGGCATAGATTTTTCTAATGGGTCTTTGGGTATGGGATTGTCATTAGGCATAGGTGTAGCAATTTCATTAAAAAAAAAGAAAAAGAATAATAATGTATTTATAATAATAGGTGACGGTGAATGTAATGAGGGATCAGTCTGGGAGGCCGCAATGGCTGCATCACATTTTAAATTAAATAACTTAAATGTAATTATTGATAATAACAATTTTCAACAAACCGGCTCTAATACCGAAATTATGTCGTTGGATGGACTAGAAAATAAGTGGTCTAGTTTTGGATGGAATGTTTCTTCAATAAATGGTCATGATATAAAAGCAATAAACGATTATTTTGAAACAAGAGATGCCAATAACAAACCAAATGCACTTATCGCAAAAACTATTAAAGGAAAAGGATTTTCATTTTCAGAAAATAATAATGATTGGCATCATGCGGTATTATCAAAGTCTCAATACGAGAAAGCTTTAAAAGAAATTATTTAATATTTTATGGAAGTAAATGAAAGAAATATAAAAATGTGGTCTACAATAGGTTCCAGAGCAACGTTTGGAATTGGGGCGCTAAATTTAGCAAAGACAATTGATAACTTAATGGTTTTAACTTGTGATGTATCAACGTCAGCAGGTTTAGATAGATTTAGAAAGACTTATCCCGAAAAATATTTAGATTTAGGAATTGCTGAACAAAATATGATTGGTGTAGCCGCAGGACTTGCTAGCGAAGGCTATAATGTAATCACAACAACTTTTGCTCCTTTTCAAACAGCAAGATGCTGTGAACAAATTAAAGTTAATGTAGGCTATATGAAACAAAAATTATGTATGGTGGGAATAGCAAGTGGATTAGCTTTAGGAAATTTAGGTTTTACCCATTGCTGCATCGAAGACATTGGCATTCTTAGATCTATACCAAATATTCAAATTATTTCCCCTGCAGACTCACTCGAAACTATTAAAGCTTTAAATGCTGCTGTAGATTCAAAAAAATCTACCTACATAAGACTAACAGGTTCTTCTAATAATCCCATAGTTTACAAAAAAGATTACAATTTTCAAATTGGTAAATCGGTAAAATTAAAATCAGGTTTAGATATTTCAATATTTTGCGCTGGTCCAATGGTCAGTGTTTGTATTGAGGCAGCGAAAAAATTAGAAGAGTCTAAAATCTCTAGCAATGTAATTAATATGCACACAATTAAACCAATAGATATAGAGGCTATTAAAGAGGCAGCAGAAAAATCAAAATTAATTGTAAGCGTCGAAGAGCATAATGTTATAGGGGGACTTGGAAGTTCGATAGCTGAGCAACTTGTAAAAATTAAAAATAATATAAAAATGCTTTGTATTGGTATAAACGATCAATATGTTAAAGGAGGAAGTTACGATTACCTGAAAAATAAGTATGAACTATCGTCAAACAAAATCGCAGAGAAAATACTGCAAAATGTCAAATGATTCATGGAAAATATAGATAAATACAGAGAAATTTTTATAAAATCGCTTTCTATAAAAGAAACTGATTTTACAGATGGGCTTAAATACAATGAAATACCAGAGTGGGACTCGATTGGACATATGACTTTAATGTCGGGTCTAGAGGAAGGTTTTAATATTTCTATTGAAACCGATGATATAGTTGATTTTTCATCGTTCAAAAAAGGTAAAGAGATATTAAAAAAATATAAAATAAATATCTAATTCGCTATAATTTTGAAAAAATACAGTTTAATTCTAACTAAAGATCTGAAGAAAGTTGATCGAAGAGAAAATTTAATTGGCATTGTCCCAATGAACCTCTCTATAAATTCAGAATTTAATTTTGAAAAAATAAATTTCCCTGATTTAAAAAAAGATGAAATAAAGACTAGATATGAAAACTGTAAAATAATATTTGATAACATCTTATCTGATCTCACTCTCAGGCTTAATAAATTACACAATATTACTTTCTCCGAAAGATCTTGGAATATCATTTTGGGAACCTGGCTTAATGAATATATACAAATATTTTATAAAATTTACTCTCAGATTGATTATATTAAAAAAAATTATAATTTAGATAAAATTTATACATTAGATTTTAGAAAATTTGATTTTAGTGTAGAAGACACTCATTCATTTAGAGTAGCGAATGCAGTTGATGAATGGTACTATTTATTATTTTCAAAAATTGTTAATAATTTTTTCGAGGATATAGAAAATATAACAAAAAATCCATCCGTCAGTTCTTTTAAAAAAAAAATTTATAAGGACGATCATAAAACAACCAGCATATTAAAATCTTTGTTTAACATTCAAGATAATTTATTTAAAAAAATTATAAATTACGATAATCATGCTGTGATAATAAATACTGCTTTGCCACTCCCATACGAAAAGTTACTTCAACTTAAAGTAAATCTTTGGCCTTTTGATTGGCCTGAGAAAAAAATTATTTATAAAAATGTTGATTATGATTTAAGAGCAAAAATTAAATTAAATAATGAACTAGTTAAAACAAAAGTTGAAAAATTAATTAGAGAAAATATAAATATTTTTATACCAAAATTTGCAGTTGAAAATTTTTCTGATTTAAAAAAAATTGCTGAAAGTAAAATTTTTCCTCAAAATCCAAAGTTTATTTTTACCTCTACTTCATATGCATATGACGAATGCTTCAAAATTTATGCAGCAATCAAGTCTGAGAAAAGAATTAAATATTTTGTAGGTCAACATGGACATAATTATTTTACCCGGATACATCACAAATTTTTACCAGAATTAAACTTCGCAGACAGCTTTGTTTCTTGGGGTTATGACAAAAGCCAAAAACTAAATAAAAAGTTTAATTTTAAAACGATTGGAAAAAATTATAAATTTAATGACGATGGCAACCTTGTAATTTACTTTCCTTGGTTGAATACCCTAGTTCATTCTTTGCATTCTAATCATATAGATATTTTGAATGAAATAAAAACATTGGTTAATGCTATTAAAAAAATTGATACAAAGATAAAAAAGAAAACTATACTCAGATTTAATAGGTCTTATTTCGAAAATTTTTTTGGTATTGTTTATTTTGATTTTTTTAAAGATTTAGGTTTCAAGTGTGATGATGGATCGACAGATGTAAATAAATTAATTAAAAAATCAAAATTGAATTTCTTTACATATGACTCAACTGGTGTTCTAGAAAATTTGAATTTAAATATTCCAACAATCTTCTTAAACAAAGAAGATTACAAAACTCATATAAATGACAATTGTATCGATAAATATAATTTATTGCATGAGAAAGAAATTATGTTTTTAGATGAAAATAAATTAGTACAACATATTAATACAAATTGGTATAAAATCAGTAATTGGTGGAATGATCATCAAAGACAATTAGCGATGAGAAGATTTAACGATAATTTTAATATTAAAGCTTCAAAAAATTCAATTAATGATTTACGAAAAGATTTGATTTAATCAATGATAAAAAATATTTTTAAAAATAAAAAAGTTTTAATAACTGGACATACAGGGTTTAAAGGCAGTTGGCTTAGCATTTGGTTATCTTATTCTGGTGCAAAAGTTTATGGTATTTCAAAAGATGTTCCTTCTTTCCCATCTCATTTTTCAAGCTGTAAATTAAAAAAAAAAATTTATAAGTCAAAATTTATAAATATTTATAACTATAAAAATATTTACAATATAATAAATGATTTTAAACCAGATTATATTTTTCATCTTGCAGCACAGGCATTAGTAAAAAAATCATATTTAAATACTTTAGAAACTTGGAAAACAAACACTATTGGAACACTAAATATCTTAGAAGCATTAAAAAATATTAAATTTAATAAAGAAGTCGTTGTAGTTTTAATTACAAGTGACAAAGTTTATGAAAATATTGAAACAAAGAAAGCATATAAGGAAAATGATACACTCAGCGGAGTTGATCCTTATGGCGCATCAAAATCCGCTGCTGAAATAGGAATAAAAAGCTACATTGAATCTTTCTATAAAAAAAAAAGAAATAAGATTTTTATAAGCATAGCTAGAGCAGGTAATGTTGTTGGAGGCGGTGACTGGTCAGAAGACAGGCTAATTCCTGATTGTATAAAATCATGGCAAAGTGGAAACAGAGCAATTATTAGAAATCCTAATTCAACAAGACCCTGGCAACATGTTTTGGACGTTTTATATGGATATATTAAACTATCAACAATTCTTAAAAAAAGAAAAAATAAGATGCAAGGAGAGGCGTTCAACTTTGGACCAAGCTTAAATAAAAATTATAGAGTTATAGATTTATTAAAGTTGGCAAAAAAACAATGGCCTGAAATCCAATGGAAAATTCAGAAAGGTAAAAAAAAATTTAAAGAAAATAGTTTATTGCACCTTAATAGCAAAAAAGCAGCTAGGATTTTAAACTGGAAACAAAATTTAAGTATGAAAAAAACTTTAGAATTAACCGTATCTTGGTATAAAGATTTCTTAAGCAATAAAGACATATATAAAAAATCTTTAGGTCAAATAAAATTTTACGAAAAGCTTTTAAAAAATAAATGAAACTTATCATCTTAGCAGGAGGAAAAGGTACTCGAATTCCTGAATATACAAAATCAATTCCAAAACCAATGGTAAAAATAAAGAACAAACCAATCATTTATCATATAATGAATCATTACGCTAAGTATGGGATCAAAGATTTTATCATTGCTACTGGTTATAAGAAAGAAATAATTGAAAATTTCTTTAAAAAGAAAAAAAAAAATTGGAATGTAAAAACTATTTTTACGGGAAAAAATACAATGACGGGAGGAAGAATTAAAAGGCTTCAGAAATTCTTCAAGAAAAATGAAACTTTTTTTCTTACTTATGGTGATGGCCTGTCTGATGTAAACTTAAATAAATTAATAAAATTTCATTTTAAAAATAAATCTTTAGTCACTTTAACAGCTGTTCGGCCACCCGCAAGATTTGGTGCGATAAAAATCACAAATAGAGATAGAGTTTCGATTTTTAGAGAAAAATCTTCTTTAGATGAAGGTTGGATAAATGGAGGTTTTTTTGTCATGGATTATAAAATTTTCAATTTTATAAAAAGTGACAAGACTTTTTTAGAGCGGGATCCTTTAGAAAAAATAAGCCAACAAAAAAAATTATTTGCTTTTAAGCATTATGGATTTTGGCAATGTATGGATACTATTCGAGACAAAGAAATAATTGAAAAGAAATATAAGAAAATATTTTAAAATGAAAAAAGTTTTGGTAGTGGGTGGAACTGGCTTTATAGGCTATAATTTGATTAAAAAAATCAAAAAAAGCTTTCAAATATTTTCAATTTCTAAAAATAAACCTTACCCTGAGTTTAAAGTGAAGGGCATTAAGTATATTATATGTGATATAACAAAAAAAAATCAGATAAAAAAAAGATTAAATAAAAACTTTAATTTTATAATTAATTTAGGTGGATATATAAACCACGCGGATTTGAAAAAGACATATTTGAGTCATTTTGAGGGTTGTAAAAACTTAGTTGATTTTTTTAAAAATAAGAAAGTTGAAAAATTTATTCAAATAGGAAGTAGTATGGAATATGGGAAAGCAAAGGTTCCTCATAAAGAGACCTACAAATGTAATCCAATAGGCAACTATGGAAAGTCAAAATACCTTGCGAGTGAATATATTAAAAAAAATTTGAATAATTTTAATATAAAATATTTTATCTTGAGACTTTATCAAATTTATGGACCTTATCAAAATCAAGAAAGACTATTACCTATAATAATCAATAAATGTTTAAAAAATGAAAAATTTGCTTGCACAAGTGGTTTTCAAAAAAGAGATTTTTTATATGTAGGTGATTTAGTTGAATTGTTAGAAATATTAATAAAAGAAAAGAATAAATCTAATTTAATTTTGAATGTTGGGTCTGGCAAAAAAATGAAGGTAAAATATTTAATTAATTCAGTGAAGAAGTTAACAAAAAAAGGGCTTCCTGATTTTGGGAAAATTAAGATGAGGAAAGATGAGTCGATAAATAATTACCCCGATATAAGTAAAGTTCAAAAATTATTTAAATGGAAACCAAAAACAAGTTTAAAAAAAGGCATAAACAAAACAATTTTATTTTATAAAAAAAAATTAAATCATCTTAATAAATAAAACTTAGGAAATTATGAAAATTAATTCATCATATTATTTGATTTCATCAATTTTTAGAAGATTGAGTCAAAAAAGAAAGAGAGAATTATTTTTAGTTATTTTTTTATCTCTATTATCATCTTTTGCAGAATTACTCTCAATTGCAACTTTAATTCCTTTTATAAGTTTTTTCTTAAATCCGGACACCTATTTTTTTAATAAAATTTTTAAAAATTTTTTTTTGTTATTTTCCATTAACTCAAAAGAAGAAATTCTTACTTTGATTTCATTTTTATTTATTTTACTAATTTTACTAAGTTCTTTAATTAAAATAAAGTTTATTAAATTATCGAATGAACTTTCAGAGGATATTACTAGTGATTTTAGAATTAAGATTTTTAATTTTTTAATAAGTCAAGAATATAGTTATTATTCTAAATATGGTTCGAGTGAGATAATGAGCAACCTTTCTCAAAAAACTAATACTTTTTCAACAATTATTTTTTCTTCTATAAATATCTTGAATTCCTTTTTATTAAGTCTTGCAATTCTTTTTGTTTTAGTCATTAATGAGCCAATATTTACACCCGCTATAATATCTTTAGTAGTAATATTTTTTTTAATTATCTTTAACATTAAATCAAAGAAAGTTTTAGAGAGTGGAAAAAATATCAATGTTAATCAAAACAAGTTTATTGATATTTTTGATAATTCTGTAGGATACTTGAAAGAAATAATTATTTACGATCTGAAAATTTTTTTTTCAAATTCTTTGAGCAGTATATCAAAACAAAATTCAAAACAAATAGCTAAAATTAGATCCACTGGAATGTTACCTAAAATTTATTTAGAAGCTTTTTTTATAATTATATCTGTTATGCTTATTTATTTTTTAAATTATAGCAATAGAACATTAATGGAAAATGTTGGTTACTTAGCAATATTAGCCTATGGAATTCAAAAAACACTGCCACAAATTAATACTATTTATAATTTATCTATAAATTTTAAATCAGTCGTGCCTATAGTTCAAAGTTTTTTAAATATTTTAGATAGCGGCAAGAAAAATTTTGAAATCATTAAAGATCAAGATTACAAAAAAGTTACATTTAACAATAATATTACTTTTGAAAATGTAAACTATAAATATGAAGAGGCGACTGAAAATTTATTTAAAAATTTTAATTTAAAAATAAATAAAGGAGAAAAAATTGCAATAAAAGGTCAAACGGGATCAGGTAAATCAACTTTAATAAATATTTTAACAGGATTAATTAATCCAATTTCAGGCAATATATTTGTAGATGGGGTAAAAATAGAGGACACTAACAAAAATGGTTGGCAGAAAAATATAGCGATAGTGCCACAAAGTATTTATCTTGATGATACTTCTATCCTTGAAAATATTACTCTGGGATTAGATCAAAATAATATAAGTTTAGATAAATTAAAATCAGTTATCAAAACATCTCAGTTAGAAAACTTTATTGAAAAATTACCTAATAAAATTTACGAAAATGTAGGAGAGAGAGGTGTAAGAATATCTGGTGGCCAACGTCAAAGAATTGGTATTGCTAGGGCTTTATATAGAAATTCAAATATATTAGTTTTGGATGAACCCACAAGTTCGTTAGACTCTAAAACAGAGAAAAATTTTTTTGAATCTTTAATTAATACCGAAAGAGATAAAACAATTATCATTATTATTCACAACGACAACTTGCTAAGTTATTTTGATAAGATAATTGATTTAGATAAATTTAATCATTAAAAAATACAAAATGAAATTTAAACCTTTAGTAAGCGTTATAATGAATTGTTATAATGGAGAAAAGTTTTTAAGAAAAAGCATTCAAAGTTTAATAAATCAAAAATATAAGAAATGGGAACTAATTTTTTGGGATAACAAATCAACAGATAATAGTAAAAAAATACTTAATAGCTTTAAAGATGAAAGAATAAGATATTTTAAATCAAAAAAATTCACAAGCCTTTATAAGGCTAAGAATTTAGCAATTAAAAAAGCTAAAGGTGATTATATAGGATTTTTAGATACCGACGATTGGTGGTTTAAAAAAAAATTGTATAGCCAAGTCAATTTGTTAAAAAAAAATAAAAAAATTAATTTTATTTATTCTAATCTTTATCGTTACGACCAAAAAACAAAAAATATAAAACTTCACTTTGATAATAAAATGCCTAATGGAAGGATAACACAAAATCTTCTTGATGATTATAAAGTTGGAATATTAACTGTATTAGCAAAAAAAAAGTTATTTTTAAAAAAAAAATTTAATCCAAACTATAATATTATTGGTGATTTTGATTTTTTTATAAATTTAAGTATTAACGAAAATTTTTATTGTATTCAAGAACCTTTAGCCTATTATCGTATTCACGATAATAATTATTCTAAGAAATTCAAAATTTTTTCTGCAGAGCTTAAAAATTGGCTAAATAAGAATTCTAAAAAATTAGAAAAAAAGGGTTATTCTCTAAACAATATTCGTTATTATTATTATAAAGTTAAAATAAAACAGTTTTTAAATTTGGGACTATAGCTCATTGGTAGAGCACTTCGTTGACATCGAAGGGGCAGCAAGTTCGATTCTTGCTAGTCCCACCATAAGCTATTTTCAAATAAGACTAAGTTTTATTAAGCGGTATAAAATGTTAAATAATTAGACTTTACTTAGATTAGCAAAAACATTATAAAAACCTGCCTGGTAATTATTGCGAAGGGGCCACACCCGATCCCATCCCGAACTCGGAAGTTAAGTCCTTCAGCGCCGATGGTACTTTGTCTTAAGATATGGGAG
>MDSV01162701.1_pt1 | contig 13789 bp, 18 predicted proteins | sample 810851 | NCBI WGS metagenome assembly MDSV01 (sample SAMN05326640, study PRJNA326480) | marine metagenome | isolation source: seawater | place: Atlantic Ocean: North East | collected 2012 | reverse complement strand
CTATAGTATTTAAATTGTGTATAGCTTTTAGTATTGATTTTGGATCGTTGTAATTAACTTGAAAATAAGGTGCAATAAATTTTGCCATTTCATTCATTTCTTTCATTGCAGGATATGTTTCTTCTAACCATATCTTTGCATTAGCATCACCATTTGCAAGAGCTTCTACTTGTTCATCATATTGTTCTTCTAATGCATTATCTTTTTCTTTGTAATTAGTGCTTAATAAATTTGCAACATGATAACTATCTGCTTCATCTCTGTTTACTCTTCCTAATGCAGAAAAATACTTTTCTCTTTTAACAACCTGTCTGTTAGTTAGTTCAGTTGTTGCAGCACTAACAAATTGTTTTGCTTTTTCATCAAAATAATTTCTATATCTTTCTGGTACTGTACTTCTTAATGCATTAACACCTTCACTTACATTAGTTTCAAATAACAATTTGCTTTCAGGCACAGTTTGATCGTAATCAATTGTTAATTTTTGTTGTTGTTTTTCGTTTAAAACTATTTCATTTAATGAACCTATTAACGAATCTGTATATGTTTTTTGTATTTGTTCATCATATGTATTAGCTGCCCATTTAGTTTTAATTAATTTTTCTGGTCGATCATAAGATACAGGCACATCATATGTCATTACTGTGCCATCTTCATTTATAAACTCTTGCGTTTCTTTAATAATTTCTGTGCCTTCTGCTAACTCAGTTCCTTCTAATTTTTGTGCTTCAATATAATCATCTAGTTTTTTATCAAGTAAATTTTGTGCTTCATCTACTTGTCTAAATGCTGCTTGTGAATAGGTAGATCCAAATTGCGACAGACTCTGTCCTCTATTGACTCTTATGTCAGCAGGATTAAATTGAGTTCTTCTTGATTTTTGATATGCCATTAAAAATTACCATCTCCTAAATCTACAGGACTTTCTCTACCTGTGTATTTTTTATCAAATTGTAATCCACCTGCTGCTTTAGCAATACCTGTTGCTCCTTTTATCATTGCAGAATCTTTTGCAGATTTACTTGCTGCTTTTTTAGCTGCTAATTGTAATCTTGAGTCTTGTCCTTTATAAGCTAACTCAGCAAATTGTCTGCCTTCTTTTAAAGCAATAGCATTTAAATCTGTTTTTTGTATTTTACGTGCATTTTGATAAGCTGCATTTCTTGACATACTACTTGACATACCGCTACTTTGTAATAAAGCTCTATTTGCCGCTTCTTTTTCTTGAAAAATTTGAGCTAATGAATTTCCTTTTTGTATTGCTTCTAATGCAACTTCTCTTCTATTGTCTTTAATTTGTTTCATATCCGCATCATAAGATGCTTGTGCTATGGCATCAGCTTGTTTTTGTGCTTTTTGTGCTTGAATCATAGTAGCACCTTGTCCTATTATAATTGCTGCTGTAACTGGATCACACATTAAAAATAAACCTCCGATGTTATACCTAATACCCTCATTGGTAGTGGCGCTGTTTGCGATACTGTCAATGTAGGATCTACTTCATATCCAAGCGTATGTACTTCTCTTTTACCTGTCAAGGATTGTAATCCAGTTGTATCATCATTAGGATTACTACCAATTAAAACTTGATTAGAATTAATCGTAACATTATATGTGGTTGATAATTCTAATATAGCTTTACCTATCTTTCTTGGTTTACCTGTTAATACACCTTGAGCTAACCTAACATCTTGCGGTAGTGTTTCAACTGTAATGTCATAGTCCATACCTATATCACAAGCTGCTGCTGGTGATGGAAAAGTAACTGTACCTGCTGATGTTACTACGCCACTACCATAATAAAAAAAATCTCCATCTTCTGTGGAGCCTGATGTTGCATGTACTGTTTTACCTATTTGTGTTATGCCAGTAAATACACGACTAGTTAAAAATATTAAATCAGTATTATCACTAATTGCTGCTGTTGCTGGGCTTACTGATATTACATATTCGTTAGTAGTTCCTGTAGCTGTAACACTTGTAACAGTATGTGTTGTACCAGTACCACCAAACTGAAAAGTATCACCTTGATTAGGACTAGCAGTTGCACCATCAATAATAAACTGACTAACGCCACTTGACACAGCACCTTTGTTTTTGACTGTACCATGTGGTTGATAACTTGCTGATATAGTTTTAGTAAATGACATATCAGTTGGTATATCAAATTGTGTAGTTGCAAATTGTTCTAGATAATAAGCAGTACTGCTATTAATAGTTCTTTCTACTAATGCAAATATAGTAGAAGATAAAGAAGCAATAGACTTGTAGTTACCATCAGTATTCCATTGTGTCCAACCAAATATCTTTTGTTCTTTTTGACTACTATATACACACATAGTGCCATCACCGCATACTAGAAAATAAAATTGTTCAGTTCTATCTGGTAATGATGTAGCTGTTGCCGTATCAGTTGGTGTTGTAATTAAATGTGATGACTCCAGGCTAGTATTGTTGCTATCAAATAATTCTGTAGTAGATGCAAAAACATAATCCCTTATGTTCTTACCATTTTTTTGTACATACAAAGTACCGCCATCAAATGGTCTAGGCATACCAGCTTGTTGAACACCAAATGATGTTTGTCTAACAATCATAGAATCTGTTGGTGTTATGTTTTTACCTGTTTGTGGTCTAAGGAAAAACTCTGCTCCACTAGTAAATATTTCTAATACACGACCAGCAACTAAATGTCTTATTTCATTAATTTGATCTGATGCTATTTGCATTTGTAAACTTTCATCATCTAATCCTTTACCAACATCAAAATTAAAAAATGATCCTACTTTACTGCTAGTTAAATAATCAGGTGCAGATGCACTACCACCAAAATATAATCTTTGTTCATGAAAACAAACTGCTCTAGGAAAACCATTTGGCTCACTATATAGTTGTTCATCCCATTTTCTTGTTGGTGGATGGCCTACTATTCTTACACTAGCACCACCACCATCAACTGATTCAGTTGCTGTATCACTACTACCAGCAGTATAAGTAAATCTATTATCATCAATAACAGTAATAGTAAATGTACCATTTAAGTTACCTGTTGCTAAACCATTACCATCTACATCAAAGACATCTTGTGCGCCTGATATAGTTATACTTGCTCCTGTAGAAAAACCATGTTGCACCATTGTTACTTCAACTATACCACTACCTTGTCTAGTTCTTAATGGATTTGGATCTAATTCTATTTCAACATCATCAAGTAATGTACCTGTTACAACTGTTGCAGAGGTATAACCTGTAATAAATATTTCTGCGCCATGATAACGTACTCTAGTATTAACATAAGAACTTGTCCAATAGTCAGCAGATGTTGTTAAAGTTACACCTGTTGTTCCTTTTGCTGTTTGATTAATATCTAGTGTTATAGCATCACTAGCAAATTTAAAATATGGTTGGTAAGTTTTTTCACCATTAACACTTACATCAAATTGAAATGCTGCTAATGTAAATGTAGTTGCACCAGTTCTTTGTAATATTCTAGGTACAAAATTTTTATGTGCAATAATCATTGTATCGCCTTGTTGAGTTACCGTTAGTTCCATTAACTCTGCTGTAGCAATACCAGTAGATGTGATAGTTTGCAATAAAGTTCCATTGCTACTGTAAATAGTTATAACTGTATTAGTAAAAAGAATTATATATTCTTGGTCATCACTAAAAATAAAAGGTTCTATTCTGCCATCGCCTGGAGCAGTAGCACGAACAACTGTGCCTGGTCGTCTTTCAATTCCACCTTGATTAAGCGTTACTACATTACGAGCTTTTTTTAATCCTTGCTCATATGCTACAACATCTACCCTAGATACAATCTTAGGATCTAGTTCGCCTCTTACAAAACTGGCTTGATGTATTCTTTGTACTGGCATTCATTAGCTCGATACAGTTGCGTTAACATTATTAAAATGAGTACGATTTCTTCTATTACGTATTCTGTTAACATCCATACGTTTAGTTGTTTGAGCTTGACCATCAGTTGATTTAGCTAACGCTATTTGTCCTAATGCTCTATTTCTATATAACTCAGACAAAGTATCATTCCTTGCAATCGCACCTGCAAATAAACTTGCAAGTTCAAAAACCATGCATTGTTTAAAGTATGGTGGAAACTCTGCTTCACTTGTTTGAAATGTATAATCACAAATTAATGTATCATTAGAACCTGTATCAGCAAAAATTTTATCACCATATCTATCGTAAGCAATTACATTATTGTTTACTGTAACTGTATGAATTAACAGCGCATCTGCTGGTAATTGATAAGAAGCAGAAAATCTTCCTAATGGATTAATTGCTAATTTTGTTAGTTGTACTTGTTTAGTTGCAAATCTCCAACGTATTCTAGTTAGCATTGCTTCTAAGGTTGATTCGTAAAGTTGACCAGCTACAGTTGATTCTGTTGTAGCTTCTTCAAAGCTAGTTATTATGTTAGCACCAACCAATACTAATGCTTTGTTGCATATGTCAAACCTAGTTTCTGATAACATAATACCTCCGTATAAAATAATGAGGGAAGGGTGTAGTCGTGCCTTCCCTCAAAATTAATAGTACTTACGTACCGTTAGTTGTTGTAACAGTTGCCGCACCTGATGCTGAGGTAACTCCTAATAAATCAAAAGTTACTGTACCACCAGTAGTTCCTGCTACCAATATCATATCGTACTGTTTCAAGTTTGCAGTTACGTCATTGAAGTAACCACTACCTGCAACTGTACCAGGAGCATCTGCTGTAGTGTAATGCCAAACATTACCAGTTCCGCCACCTGCGACTAATTTTAAATTTGCTGCTGTTAAAGCCATGATTAACCTCCCTTATTCAGTAATCTGGATTTGCATGAAGCCTTCTGGATCTATTGCAACGGCCTGCATACTCATCATTGATGTTGTTAAATGACTTACCTTCTCAGGAACATAGTTTACCTCAGTCTTAACATCAGCACCTGTAGCAAGGCCAATAGCAGATTTATGGTAAGCATGACAATCTCTAGTTGTACTAGCAAGTGTCAATCCTGAATGTGTGAAGAATAAGAACCCTAACCATCTCTTAGCAGTCATACCACCTGAGTAAGGTAGTTCGCTTTCGCCAACATATTCCGCTCTTGAGAATTGGTCTAATTGTAACAAGTCAGCCCAACCAGCAGGTGATACTACAAAATATCTTTGACCATCATCTGGAACATCTGATTCACCAAATGTCTCATATGTTGTCAACGCTTTTGCAAGTGTCAATGCCGCAGAACCATGAGCAATGTTTGCAGAGTTTGAACCTGCATCTAATACGTCAATGATTAATTGGTCTGTTTGTCTACCTAAAGCTGCCGCAGCAGATTGAGCTAGAACTTGTCTTTCGTCTATGTTTGTTTTTAACTCATCTAGTGTATCAACATAATCACTTGCGTAGTAATCAGCTAGTGTTACGTCAACTGTGCTGTGAGCAATATCCATTGTTGGAACTTCGGCATGACGATTCTTAGTAACGGCTGTACCTTTCCCTACTTTCTGGAAACGAGCTTGGCTACCTTTTACATTTTTAGTCTGCCTTACAGTATTCGCTAATTTCGAACCCATACGTTGATATGCCATATGGACTTCTGCTTCAAACTGTTTAATAAAGGCAGTTGATATTGATGTACTCATCTTTTATCTCCTGTTAAATTAAATTAAAATTTCACAGTTGTCCTTTATCCTTCAATTCGGTTGTCCATTTAGGGCCTATTTCCGACATAATGGGCTGTATCTCTACATCTACTTTTGGTAGATGCTTATAAAAGTAATACATTTCTATCTCATTTACAAGCATTGGTTGCTTTGCAAAGCAATATTTTTGCCATTTTAGCCATTTTATACTGCGTTTATGTTCATTTATTATAAAATTAAATAAAAAAGTATAATGAGATTCAAGATATGTGAGCCATCTTATGTTCCCTTGTAAAAAAAATCTACTATGTTTATGCAATAAATCACTTGCTAAGAACCAAACGGCTGCTTTATTTGGATTAGTTTTGCTTACCGGCATTGCTCCCCATATAGCTACTATTTCATCTGTACCTTTTTCAAAAATAGTAAAACTATGAGTATTCGGTCTGTTATATCTAAATGGATTAATGAGGGCAGTAAGAGGATCTACCCCCATTACAGCTAATTCATATTTATCTAGCTGTTGTAAGTTTGGTGCTAATCTAAAACAATCATCAGGGATTGTTTTTTCTACATAAAGCATTACTTCGTTAACATTCTAAATGCTGCATCTACTTTTGCTACATAGGCATCATCTCTATAACGAGGATCAAAATATCTTTTATCCTGCATCATAGCTCTAGCATCAGCCATTGTAAGTTGTTTTTCTGGTTGAGCAAATTGTTCTGACCTAACACCTGATTTTCCCATTTCCATTATTCTTTCAAGTGCTTGTATACCATGAGCAGATGTTCCTAATGAATATTGAATAGCTTCAAATTCTTCTGGCGGAAAGTTTTTACCAGCCCATGCATTAACAGCTTCTACTCTTGAAGTTGCATTTTCACCTAATGCTTCCATTTCTTTTTCAATATTTGGTTGTTGAGATTGTAACATTTCAACATAAGCATTAATGCCATCATCATACTCCTCTTGAGTCAAACCATTGTTTTTTGCAGTTCCTTGCCACCAAGCAAACATAGGATTTGATTCTACCATTTCTTCTGTTATACCTTCTGGTAACTTAGGCATTTCGTAGGATTCTGGCACGTTTTCTGCATGTTCATTAGCAAGTTCTTCCATTAATTTTTCTTTAATAGTTTCTTCTTTGCCTGTGCTATATGATTCTAACTGAGTATATGACTTTGCCATTTCATCAGAATCAACCTTGCCATCCTTCCAAAACTTCTCAGGTATATGCTCTGGTCGTTCTGCTTGAGGTACTTCTTCTTGAGGTACTTCCTCTAGTATTTCTTGTTCGGTTATTTGTTCTTCAGCCATTGTTACTGTCCTCCACTATTTTTTGTGATTGTCCTTTGTTACTTCTACGTTGTATTAATCCAACAATATAACGCTGCCCTTCTATATGTCTTAGTTGTTTGTCATCAATATCAGGACCAGCAACAGTTTCAATCGTAATTGATTTTAAATATTGCATAAAAGTTTTACCTGCATCTGATGTAAATAATGCTCTTGATACTGCGTTAAGTGCTTCTTCTTGATCTGGCGTTCTTTCCATACCATCAAGCCCTATCAGCGTTTTGACTTTCTTTTCTGCCATGCTACACCTCATGTAATTAATTGTTCCACGTGAAACATAAAGGAAGCAAAGGTACTTTCATTTAAACTGTGGGGGTTAAAATGCTTCACTTCCCATTTGATAATAGTAAATTGTTACCGAAAGTCAAGGACTTATTGAGATAGTTCTTCTGGTACTTCTATGCCGCCTGATGAATTTTGCATCTGTTGCATCTGTTGCATCTGTTGCATTTGTTGCATCATAGTTGCCATTTCTTCATTTGATCTAATTAATTCTTCTGGTATGCCTAATTTTTTAGCTATAAATCTAGCAACTTCATCTTGTTTAATCATAGCATTAAGTAGTTGTGGCCCAACTCTTTGTTGAATTAAACCTAAAAATCTATCAATGTTTACTACATCTGATTGATACTGTGCTTGTGCTAATGGGCTAGAAGATTTAATTTGTACCTCTCTACCATTTACAACAGGCACATCTATACGCCCTTGTTTCTTCAAGATATAAATTACTCTTGCTAATACAGGATTAACTAATTCTGCTTGTAATCTACCAAACGCAGCACCTATTTGCCTAGACAAATCAGCTTGACGTTCTGCTACTTCGGTTGCTGACATTGGTGTTTTTTCATTTGGATTACCTAGCATATCATTGTATAGGGCTTTTTTAATATTGGTTCTCATATCACGCAATACTAAGTCAGATACATTAAAGTTACCTGCTTGTGCAATAGGTTGTAAACCTGCACTACCTGCTGCTTTCGGAATTACTGTGCCTGGAATAAGTGCAATGTTGTCAACATTAATGACTCCATCATCTTCCACTTGGTACATACCTGATATACTCATTTGTGCGTTTTCTAATATTAGTTCAACAACTAAGTTAGACGTCTTTATTGCAGGTAATGCAAACTGTAATGGCCCTCTGCCGTATACTTCACCAGCACATTTAGACCAACGATAAACAATATATGGATTACTACCTAAACCTTTGTATTGTTCATCATATACTTTATGTTCATATTCTTCTGCTATAGCACAAAAAATATTTACTTCTTCTTTGTTTTGTGAATAATCACGATATACAGTTTCAATTATTTTAATTTCTTTATCAGGATTGGCTTCCATGTCCATAGCCATTTTGTCATTTAAGATTGGTTTACTATATGCAAACATAAGTTCTTTTAATTTCATTTTGCGTGTACGATAAACTGCATCTACTTTATCATCATGTCCACTAGTCAAACATACTTGTGGTAATGGTATTGCTTTAAATCTTACTGGTTGAACTGCATCGCCTTCTTCAACTAATAAAACTCCTGTTCCTAAAGCTATATCTAAAAATGTTTCGTGTACTTCTTGTGAAAAATTTGAGTTTTGTAATATTTCAAATACGTATTCGGTTATTTCATCTAATGCTGCATTAGTTTCTTTTTGTTGTTCTTTTGGTATTTCTGATCCTGCTACAAACTCAGCCCATCTTGCATAGTTAGGCACAATACCTGACTGCAATCTACTAGCAAACTCTTGTACTCCTACTACAGCAGTCTCATCAAAGATATGATCGGTTCTTCTTCGACCTGGAGTTTCTGAAAAAAATGATTCTCTTTGTGGTAAAGCATATTCATAACATTCTTCAAAAACAGATGTCCATTGATCTTTAATAGTTTTAGCGTGTTTAAATCTAGCTAATATTTTTTTAACTGGATCTTGTATCTGTTGAACATTTACTTGTGATGTAGAGTCAATCATTTATGCTCCTAAAATACTTTTGGTTTTGTATTCCTCTTTTAATTCAAAACCACTACCACCTTTTCTTTTTCCTGTTAACAAACTTCTACGCCCTTGTCTCCCTGATGCTAGAGCCAATGACACTTCTGCTTGTTCAGCTTTAATTTGTTCAGCAGTTCGTCTTTCTTCTTTTAATGCTTCTGCCGTTCTACGTCTTGATGCTTCTCTAGCATCTAATTCTTCTTGAGATGGTCCAGGTATTCTTGAGCTAGGTCCACACATTATCTATTTCTCCTATCATGGATATTACGTTTTGGCTTTACAGTATAAACATCAAAAGCTCGTTTTGCTACAAAAGGTTTACTAGTCTTTCCTCCAAGCACTAAACTTCTCCCTTCTCCTGCACCTAGTAATAAATACTGTAGTGCATCGTGTATATGCGAAAACCTGTTTTTATTTGGTTTCTCATCATAGCGTTCACCACTTGTTTGTATACGCTTGTAATGATAACCACCACTAAATCCTTTTATTAAGTTAATACATTTTGGATCAATTAACAAGCCTGATTCTCCATCTGTCATTCTGGTTAATGTAGCATTAACTGCTTCTAATCTAATTAAAACATCATTTGAAGGTGCTGGTCTAGCATTAATTCCTTTACTTCTAAGTATTTGAAAGGGTGTTGCCTCATCTGTTTGTACTCGATGGTCTCCTGCTGGATCGCCAAAAATGTGAAAAGTTCGTGGCATATACAATGCCATATGCTGTTTTAACAAATCAGAGTACCTTACAATACCCATATCCTCCGCTACCAACTCATCTAATAATACCCATCTGCCTCGTATGCGTTGAGCAAACACACAGGCTGGAGTCAAACCAAAGTCTATTCCCATATAGATTGGTAACTTATCTGCTACCAAACAATCACTCCTGGCTACATGCACATCATGTCTAAAAGAATCATAAACTGGTTTACCATCTTCTATTAATCCTAATTTGTTAAGTACATAAACATCAATCCACGATTTAGTTTTTCCTCGTATAATATTGCTATAATAATTCTTAGTTAAGTTTTGTGAGTTTTCTGCTTCATCATTAGATTCATATCTATCTACTATTTTATCTTTACCTATAATTTCATTCATTGCTGGAGGCTGATTAAAAAATGACCAGTTGTCAGGTTTAATTAACATCTTGGCTTCTTGTTTTGTAAGGTAGTCAGGCAATACTGTTTCACCAGCAAGTATCGGCCACCAATGCTCTGTATCAGGTGCGTTAGTATCAGCGATAACCCCATACCAACTTGGGCCACCATCACGCATACTAGGATAACGGCCAACACGCATAGTACAGGCATCAACAATAGACTTGGGTATTTCTCTTGCTTCATTAATCCATACTCCTGTAAGTTCAAGGGACAACAGTTTTTTTACATCTTCTGGTCTATCTAGTGCTAAGAAGATTACTTCCAACTCTATATCACCTTTTTTAATCATATGAGTAAAAGGTACGCTATAAATAAACTTACCCCATTCTTCTTCTGGAAACCAATCTAACCATGTTTTCATGGTAGTAGTTTTAAGTTGTGGATTAGTATTTCTTATTACCGCCCATCTGCTTTTACGTATACCTTCGGCATTTGGTTCTTGTGCTAATGCTCTACGTAATACTTCAATGCAACATGATACCGATTTACCGCTACCAACAGGACCACGCAAACCACGAAAGAAACTATCGTCTTTCATAAACTCTTTTACAATAGGGCCTGGTGCTTTATAGTTGAGAGATGCCATACTTGACCGCTAACTCATAGAGTTTCTCTACTGCTTGTGGCGACATAGCTGCAAGTATTCTGTCTGCTTCCATATCAGTTACAAAGTCTTTTGGATAGTGTTTCATGTGTTGAGTTTTAACTACTACACGTACTTTATTCCATTGTTCTTTGCTATATACATTTGGGTTTACTACATCCATTATAAGTCCACCTTTAATTTAATGTTGCCTCGTTTTAGATCACCTTCTTTTTCAAAACTACCTTCAAGGTTTACTCCAGGAGAAATTTCTTTTTTAATACCACCACCAAAATATTTTTCTCCTCGTCTTTCTCCACCATATAAATTTATACCACCTTTTTGTCCTGATAACTCATAATCAACAGGACCAGTTATCTCTCCTGTGCTATCTACTGTTGTTTTAGTTCTAAAATCAAAAACAGAATCTTTATCTTCTAGACCAAAATCAACACCAACATCATAGTTATCAGGCAAAAATTCTTGAAACATAATACTGCCATAAGCATTACTAGCTAAAGAGTTTCTCATTTGTTCCTTAGTTAATTGTATTTGTTTTTCTTCACGATAAAATGGATTAGCTTCATCCATTTTTAACGCATCAAGTCTTGGATCATAATCAGGATTAGTGCTATCTATTGCATTAGCATGATTATCTTTTGGATCATATATTTTATATTTATAATCTATATGAGTTCTACCTAAATCTCCTGTTTCGTTGCTTTTTTCTTCAAGACCGCCTGGACCTTTATATCTATTATAGCTTTCTAAAGATGTATCTTTACTTAAAGCATAGGCTTTTTCTACAAACGGCATATAATATTTATCCGCAGGAATATATTTACCATCTACATTAAAAGCAATACCTCCATTCTCAAATTTTAATTTAGCTTTCATAACAGCTTTAGTTACAATAAAATTGTTTGCTTCATTTTTAAATCTTTTATGTCTAACTTCTTCAACAGATAATCCTGTGGCTTGAGCTACTTCATTAAGCACCGCATCAATATATTGTTTTTGGTTTTTATTATCTTTCTTAGGTGCATATTTTTTGACCATACCTTCTAAAGTTAAATTTTGTTTTATTTTAGAATTGATGTCGACAGCCAACGCTCTTAAACCCATAACAGGATGATCAAAGATAGCAAAAGCATTCATTTTATAATCTTCTTTACCTTCTGCATTTATAAATTTTCTAGGTATATTTTTTTTCGGATCTCTAATAATTGCTTCTAACTGACTTGGAGTAAGATGTTTTATATCTCTGTCATTAGCATAAGATCCAACTGTACCTGCGTAACCTTGTGTTTCTTCAATATTGCCAGGATTATTACTAAGTTCTGCTAACTTATATTTTTTACCATTAATAACAACTGTTTCTGGTTTGGTTGTAGTTACTGCCATTACACTACCTGCTGGTTATAAATAATCTCTCTGGCCATCTTTTCAGAATCTTCTTGACTATGGCCTTTAATCATTTTGTACTCTACGTATTGATCGTACTGTCTTTTCTTGTCATTATCACGCATCTTTTGTTCGCTGGCCATCATAACAGCCGCACGTTTCTCAGCTTTGTCCATCTTGGTTAATTTTTTTTTGGGTGTACCGAGTGGTTTAACTTTTGGCATACTACCTCCTAGCAGTTCCAGGCTCTTAGTGATTTATTAATTCTTGACTGTGGATCTCTCGCAGTCTTAGCTGACGTTAGTTTACGCTTCATACCTTTCATCCTAGCACAAAACGACTTACGCCTAGCCTTGTCTCGACTAGTCTTTGGTTTAGGTGCAGGTGGTTTTAGATTACCACCAGTAGCTCTATTGTAGCTACGTCTACCTTTAGCATTAAGGCCACCTCTAGGGTTCTTGCCTTCTTTTCTAGTCCAGGCTTCGGTCATTAATACTTAATTTTCTTTGGCTTAGGTTGTTTCTTCTTCATCTTCTTCATGTTTTTTTCCTCATCTTCATTAGTTTTTTGCGAACTGCTTTTGACAATTCCTTCATGTGGAACAACTTCTTACTTGATTCTGTATGAGTCTTACCAGAATGTAAAGTTCCGTCTTTCATTTTGTGAGTAGCACCTGTAAACAATGTGCCAGTCTTAGTATAATGTGGTACGCCTTTCATTTCTTTTTAAATCCTCGCTGCATAGCTCTATAGGCTTTCTTGCTGATAGTACTGTTAGCTTTGGATCTGCTTGTACCTGCCTTCTTACGTTTGTTAATGTTTGCATATAATCCTGGTTTAGCCATTAGATTCTCCTGTATTATTTACCTAAGATAGATTTGGTTTTCTCTGCCTGTCGTCTTGCTGCCCTGCGCCTAGTTAAGTCTCTACGCTGAGATGGGAATAGGTCTTTAACATTACCACCAAACAAAGTCTTTTGACTCGCAGTACGTCTAAACTCTTTGGCAGCCTTTGCTCTAGCGGTGGCTGCTTGTGCCATTTCTGCCTTACCAATCGAGGATGTTTTGTACGTTGGATCTTGTGCTACTGGCAAGAGAGTGCCTCTATAGGTATTGCCTGTCTTTTGTTTAAAGATGTCGGCCGCCTGTCTGGTTACACCTGGATCTTGAAAATTTGCTGCGCCTGGAGGTACTTGTATTCTTCTACCATAACCTACTGCACCACTAGGCCCTTGTATTGGCTTAAAGTATTTGAGGAATGGATCTTTCGCTATCCTTCGTAAATATGCTTCTTGTGGTCCCATGCTTTAACTATAACGAAAAAAAAAATAAATTCAACATCGAGTTCTGGGAAAAAATAATGCGTGTAGACTACCTCTTATGTAAGGTCAAGGGCAATTTTTAAACCCCCCTGCGATGCAGGCGGCTTGTAAAAATTACTAGCGTAGTCAGAGCAGATTAACTTAAATCGATATTAACCTTGAAGTCTCCCACAATCTGATGCTGATGTTTGTCCGGTGCTTTGAACCCTGCTCTGTCAAGTATATCCTTCGCTGATTCCATCTGAACATACTCTGACTTGGCGTTCTGTGTGAGGCTTAATAGTTTATGCTGAGCCTTAAGAGAACTTATACCGAAAGACTCT
>MDSV01050607.1_pt1 | contig 13791 bp, 14 predicted proteins | sample 810851 | NCBI WGS metagenome assembly MDSV01 (sample SAMN05326640, study PRJNA326480) | marine metagenome | isolation source: seawater | place: Atlantic Ocean: North East | collected 2012 | reverse complement strand
TCCAATATGAGGAGCATGGTGCTAATTTAGCCAGCCCAAAGATTCAGAATCCTGCGAGAGATAGTCGACCCCAGTGAGTAAACAACCTGCACATACCGTCCCCAGGGGCGTGATTGCGGCCATGGCCTTTGTCAGCGGTTTCTGCATTATGACCGTAGAAATGCTGGGTGCCCGTATTTTGTCGCCATATTTTGGTGGCAGTCTTTCTGTATGGGGCAGCATTATCACTATTTTCATGCTGGCGCTGGCTATGGGTTATCTGTGGGGAGGCAAGCTCTCAACGCGTAATCCAAGCGCCGTGACATTTGCACTGTTTTTTATCGCAGCCGCGATCTTCTCTATTCCCATCATTTTATTCGCCGATGTCATCATGGAACCTATTTTCATGGCGCTGGAAGACCCGCGCTATGGTTCATTGTTAGCGGCGATTTTTTTGTTCTTCATTCCAACCAGTATCCTAGGCATGATTTCACCTTATGCGGTGCGGTTAATGGTGCAAAATGAGGCCCATAGTGGACACATGGCGGGCTTACTTTATTTTATTTCGACCCTGGGAAGCGCTGTGGGCACTCTCGGTACCAGCTTCTACTTTGTGCTGTGGTTTGAAGTGAATCAGATTCTGTGGGGGGCCATTGCGACCCTGACACTCGCGGGATGCGTCATTTGGGCCTCTCACTACTACCTGAATGGTCAATCCGGAAAACAAGCCAGGGAAATGAACCGTGTTTAGACTCAATGCAATGCGACTTTCGCTGGCGCTTTTTGTCGCGCTGCTTTCGCTGTCAGGTTTTGTCCAGGCCGAGACGATTCATGAAGAGCGATCCAAGTATCGCGATATCACTGTTACTCAGGTCGGCGATCGACGCTGCCTGCTTTTTAACGTGCATCGCGGTGATCGTAACCAAACCTGTGTGCTGGTCAACGACAAACAGCGCTTGGTATTCGATTACACGCGCATGAGTTTTTCAGGGCTGTTGCTCAATGACCAACCTGAGCGCATTCTGGTGATTGGATTGGGAGGCGGTTCAATTCCTCTCACCTTCTCGGACCTGTTTCCAAATGCCCAGATTGACGTTGTCGAGATAGACGAGGCGGTGGTGAGTGTTGCGGAGGAATTTTTCTTTTTTGAAGCAACCGACAACATGCGCGTCTATGTGGATGACGGGCGTCCTTTCATCAAGCGGGCAGGGATTCGAGACCAGATCTATGATTACATTGTGCTTGATGCCTTCAGCGGAGACTATATCCCGGAACATATGCTGACCCGGGAGTTTCTGGACGAGGTCAGGGCGATCATGAATGAGGATTCGGTGCTGGTTGCCAATACTTTCTCAACCAGTCGGCTCTATGACCATGAATCGGTGACTTATCAGCGCGCGTTTGGAGAGTTTTTTAATTTCAAGCTTCCTTCCACGGGCAACCGTATCATCGTCGCTCAACTCGAGCACCTGCCGCCTCGCGCTGAACTCGTTAATCGTGCCCAGCAGTTTTCAGACTCCCTCAGTAAATACGGTATCCCGATCCTTGAATATCCTTCTCGCTTGTCTACCCGAGTGGACTGGGATATGAGTCGACGTCAGCTCACTGATCAGTATTCACCCGGAAACCTTTTGCGCGAAAAATAATTGTGAACTTAGTCGCTGTTAGAGCGACGCAATCCAGCAAATGCGGGTATATGGCAGGAATCTAGCTTGCGATTTCCCATAGCGCTCGATTGAGAGGGATTAGTGGCGAGCAGTGCCGGATCACCGCTTAGGATGCGATGCCTAATCAGATCATTTCCAGTCGGGCTGCCATGACCATGGGTGGCACCGGAGTGAATGATGCCATGTGGGTCGTGCAGCGATCCTGGCGTGACTATGTCGAATAGATGAATACGGCTGGACTGTTGGCCTTGAGCAGTTCTCGCGCTTCCGACCAGGCGCAACTGGCTAGAGCCGGCGATGCTCTGATTGTCACCTGCGAAGGCTGCCATCAGCAGTTCAAGCCTTCTATTCCTACCGAAGGTTATCGCAAGCGCCACTGAGGCAACGCTTGAGTTACTGCGGGTGTATGCACCCGAGAGGGGGCCTGCTAGGAAAACTCTCGCATCATATTGCGCGCGATGATCACTTGCTGAATCTGGCTGGTTCCCTCGTAAAGCCTGAACAGGCGCACGTCACGGTAGAAGCGCTCGACCGCATACTCCGACATGTAGCCAGCGCCACCATGGATTTGTACGGCGCGATCGGCAACCCGGCCAACCATTTCCGTAGCGAACAGTTTGCAGGCGGAAGATTCGGTGCTGATATTCTCTCCGTTGTCGCGCTTACGCGCGGTTTCCAGAGTCATACACTTGGCGGCATAGGTTTCAGTCTGTGAATCAGCCAGCATGCCCTGAATTAACTGTTGTTCGGCGATGGGTTTGCCAAACTGCTTTCGCTGCAGGGCATATTCCAGCGCATCCTTGATGAGGCGTTCCGCGACCCCCACACTCACGCCAGAGATGTGGAGGCGGCCGCGATCCAGTACCTTCATAGCCGTGATAAAGCCTTCGCCTTCCTCTCCGATGAGGTTGTCCGCAGGTACCCGACAGTCTTCAAAGATGACGTCGCAAGTCATCGAGCCTGACTGACCCATTTTCTTGTCTACTGATCCCAGGGTGATGCCCGGCGTGTCTCGCTCCACGATAAATGATGAGATACCCCGTGCACCTTTATTTTCCGGGTCGGTGCGGGCCATAACGTTAAAGGTGTGAGCGACCTTGGCGTTCGTAATATAGCGCTTGGTGCCATTGAGGATGTAGTGATCGCCGTCTCTGACCGCTGAAGTTTTCAAAGAGGCGGCATCGGACCCTGCATCCGGCTCGGTCAGGCAAAAACAGGAAATCCACTCTCCGGATGCGTACTTTGGCAGGTATTTCTGTTTCTGCGCCTCGGTTCCGTTGAAAACAACCGCTGCAGATCCAATACCATTATTGGTACCCATGATAGAGCGGAAAGCGGGGGAAGTCCGTCCCAGTGCAATGGCCACCAGGATCTCTTCTTCCATGGTGAGGCCGAGTCCGCCATATTCCTCAGGGATGGTCAGGCCGAACAAGCCGAGTGCTTTCATTTCTTCAAGAATGTCTTCAGGTAGCTTGCCTTCCTCCGCCAGTCGCTCTTCATTTGGCACTAGGCGCTCGCGCACGAAGCGCTCAATAAGGCCGACAAGTTGATTGATAGTTTCGTGATCTCTGATCATACAGACCCCCTGTTTCAGCAAGCGGCTAAGCTACCATAGCCACTGGTTTTATGCGACTTGCAGTCAATTTGCGGGTTTAGTGGCCTATGCTAGAATGGCCGCCCCTGAGCGATTCGGTAACCCGGTTTTTTAACGCCAGATGGGTAGTGATCAGATCAAATTTTGTCAGATTTAATCGAAAGCGTTCACGGCACAGCAGGTAATCAAATTGCCCACGGTAGAGACCAGGGAAGCGTCAATACCGTTCAGGATTCCTGCCTTCGAATATTGATTAATCAACAGAGAATAAAATGTCAGACAACACCCTGAAAGATGCTTTTATCTATGACGGCATTAGAACGCCTTTTGGCCGTCACGCAGGGGCCCTTGCTCCAGTGCGCCCCGATGACCTGCTTGCCCACACCATCAAAAGCGTGGTTGTGCGAAACAGTTTCCCCAAACAGGCCTATGAAGATGTTATTGCCGGCAATACCAATCAAGCCGGTGAGGACTGTCGAAACGTAGCCCGGTTTGCTTCCCTGCTGGCGGGTATGCCAACAGAAGTGGGTGGGTTAACCGTAAACCGACTCTGTGCGTCGGGCCTGGCAGCGACCCTGCATGCCGCCAATTCAGTAAAAATCGGGGAAGGCGACTTGTTCGTGGCGGGTGGTGTGGAGTCCATGAGCCGGGCGCCCCTGGTGCTTTCTAAGGCTCAGGACGCCTATGATCGCGGCCAGTCCCTTGCGGACAGCACTTTGGGTGCACGTTTTACCAATCCGGCATTTGCCTCTGGCTATGGCAATGACACCATGCCCCAAACTGCAGATAACATTGCTGCTGATGTGGATATTTCCCGCGCAGACAGCGATAGTTTTGCTGCCGCCTCCCAGGCTAAATACGAGGCTGCTCGAGCTGACGGGTTTTTCCAGGAAGAAATCGTTGAGACTGAAGTACCCCAAGGTCGCAAGAAGCCGCCAATCACAGTGGCTGCTGATGAGCATCCACGACCACAGACCAGCGTGGAGTCACTCACAGGTTTACGTTCGCTATTTGAAGGCGGCGTCGTCACAGCGGGTAATGCCTCCGGCATCAACGATGGCGCAGCCTCGCTCATCGTCGGTAGCCGTGAAATCGGCGAGCGGCATGGCGTGAAGCCACGAGCGCGCATCATTGCCGGTGCGGTTGCAGGTGTGGAGCCCAGGGTAATGGGATTCGGACCGGTGTTCGCCATCCGCAAGGCGCTGAGCCGGGCCGGTCTCGAGCTGGCGGACATGGATATTATTGAAATCAATGAAGCCTTTGCCACTCAGGTGCTGGGTTGTCTAAAACTGCTTGAGGTGGATTTCAATGACTCTCGCGTTAATCCCAATGGCGGCGCTATTGCGGTCGGCCATCCACTTGGCGCATCCGGTGCGCGCATCGCGCTGACGGCAACCCGCCAACTAGAGCGCAGCGGTGGCCGATATGCGGCCATTAGTCTCTGTATCGGTATCGGCCAGGGTCTCGCGGCGATTCTGGAACGTATAGATTAAAATACTTTTTTTTAAATACTTGAAGATTAGTAAGGAATAAATATGTCTGATGTTGTAAGTTATCAACTGCATGGAAATATAGGGGTTATCGCGGTAAACAGCCCGCCGGTAAATGCGCTTTCACAGTCTGTGCGCGAGGGTATTCTGAATGCCGTGAACCAGGCCCAGGCAGACGCGTCAGAGGCTGTTGTTTTGCGCTGTGAGGGACGTACATTTATCGCAGGTGCGGACATCACTGAGTTTGGCAAGCCGCCAAAAGACCCTTGGTTGCCAGAAGTATTGTCAGCCATAGAAAACTCCAGCAAGCCGGTCATTGCCGCAATTCATGGTACCGCCCTGGGTGGCGGATTCGAGGTAGCTCTGGCCTGTCACTATCGCTGCGCGGTAGCTGCAGCCAAGGTTGGGCTGCCTGAAGTCAAATTAGGTCTGCTGCCTGGCGCTGGCGGCACGCAACGGGTTCCGCGTATCGCCGGCGTAAAGGCCGCACTGGATATGATTACCAGTGGCAACCCGGTGGCCGCAGCCAAAGCGAAAGACATGGGGCTTATCGACGGGTTGATCGGCGGTGATGACCTAGAGGCAGGTGCAATTTCATACGCCCAGGATCTGCTGGCCTCCGGCGCGCCGCTCAAGCGTATCAGGGATATTACTATTGATCCCGAGACCATAGAGCCTGGCTTCTTCGAAGACGCGCGCAAGCGTTTGGCCCGGCGCGCACGCGGCCAGATCGCTCAGGATCGCATTGTTTCCTGCCTGGAAGCGGCGGTGAAGCTGCCTATGGATGAAGGCCTGGCCCGTGAAAGGGAACTGTTCCAGGAATTGGTGACTTCTCCTGAGTCTGCAGCCATGCGGCATATTTTCTTCGCAGAGCGTCAGGCCGCCAAGATTAAGGATTTGCCAAAAGACACCGCCACGCGGCCAATCAAAAAAGTCGCCATCATTGGCGGCGGCACTATGGGTGGCGGCATCGCCATGTGTTTTGCCAACGTTGGGATTCCTGTCGTACTGGTTGAAGTCAATGATGAGGCACTACAGCGTGGCCTTGGCATAATTCGTAAGAACTACTCGATCACCGTACAGAAGGGCAAACTGCCGGAAGACAAGATGGAGCAACTCATCGGTCTTATTAGCGGCACCACGGACTATGCAGACATCGCTGACGTTGATCTGGTGATTGAAGCTGTGTTTGAAAACCTGGATCTGAAGAAAGAAATTTTCGCGAAGCTGGATGGGGTGTGTAAGCAAGGTGCAATCCTGGCGACTAATACTTCTTATCAAGATGTGGACGCAATTGCTGAGGCCACTGGCCGTCCACAAGATGTCGTCGGCATGCATTTTTTCTCGCCAGCGAATGTAATGAAGCTCCTGGAAAATGTCAGAGGCGAGAAGACTGCAGATGATGTGTTGGCCACCGCTATGGCGATCGGTAAAAAGATCGGCAAGGTCTGCGCGCTGTCCAGAGTTTGCTATGGGTTTATCGGCAACAGGATGCTGGGTGGCTATGGTCGAGAAGCGCAGATGCTGCTTATGGATGGCTGCACCCCAGAACAGGTCGACTCTACCCTGGAGGGTTTCGGCATGGCCATGGGGCCGCTGGCTATGGGTGACTTGGCCGGCTTAGATGTTGGTTATAAGGCGCGCCAGGCCCGGACTGATTTGCCCGATGATCCAAAGCTCTACCGCATGGGAACCCTGCTGGTTGAGATGGGGCGTCACGGCCAGAAAACCGGGTCTGGATTCTACAAGTATGACCCAGAAACTCGGCGTCGTATGTCAGACCCAGAAGTGGAGGCAATGATCAAGGAAGAAGCTGCCAAGCTTGAGATTGAGCAGCGTGAAGTAAGTGAGGAAGAGATCCTGGCGCGTTGTTTCTACCCCCTGATTAATGAAGGCGCAAAGATTTTGGAAGAGGGGATTGCTCAACGCCCAAGTGATATCGACGTGGTTTATGTATTTGGCTACGCATTTTCGGTCGCCAAGGGTGGGCCGATGTTCTATGCCGATCAGGTTGGTCTAAAGAATGTCTATGACAAGATCTGTGAATTTCGGGATCGCTATGGTGAAGAATACTGGCAGCCAGCGTCTTTACTTGAAGAGTTAGCAAAGTCAGGCAAGACTTTTGCCCAGTGGGACCGCGAGAGGGGTAACGCTTGATGTTGTCATATCAAACTGGTGCACCTGGCGCGCCTTTAGTTGAAGTCGAATCCGATACGCCTGTACCAAGCGGCACCGAAGTGCTGGTTAAAACCCTGGCCTGTGGTGTCTGTCATTCTGACATACACTTGCATGACGGTGGTTTTGAGCTTGGCGGAGGCAAACGCCTGGAAGTTGGCCGTGAAGGACAGGTTCTGGGACATGAGATCTATGGCGAGGTTGTTGCCGTGGGTCCTGATGCTGAAGGTGTGCAGGTGGGCGATCGCAGGGTGGTTTACCCCTGGATTGGCTGCGGCCAATGTGCCGTATGTCAGCGCGGAGATGAGCATCTCTGCACGCCAGGTAGGGCCCTCGGCATTATCGTCAACGGCGGTTTTGCATCTCACGTTATGATTCCCCACGCAAAATACCTGTTCGATAAAGGTGATGTGGCAGACTCTCTGGCGGCTACCTATGCCTGCTCTGGGTTAACTGCCTATGGCGCCATCAAAAAGCTGGGTGAACTCGCGGCAGGTGACGAGGTAGTGATAATTGGTGCGGGCGGTGTCGGCATGATGGCGATTCAAATCGCCAGAGCCATGGGTATGGATCCCATTGTGGTTGATATTGATCCAGCTAAACTCGAAGCGGCGCAGCAGCTTGGGGTTTCGCGGACCTATGACTCATCGCAAATGGATACAGCGAAAGCTATTCGCAAGGCGAGCGGCGGTGCCTACGCGGCGCTGGACTTTGTCGGTGCAGAAGCGAGTGTAAATTACGGTCTTACCACGCTTCGCAAGGGCGGTATGCTGGTGGTCGTGGGTTTATATGGTGGCGCGCTAACTATGCCAATACCTTTTCTGCCAATGAACGCACGCATAATCCAGGGCAGCTATGTCGGTAGCCCAGAGGACATGGCCTCGCTGATGGCGATGGTGAGAGAAGGCAAGATTGCACCGATTGAAATTCATGAGCGACCGCTGGCTGAGGCCAGTGACGCGCTGGCCGATCTTAAGGCTGGCAAAGTCAAGGGGCGACAGGTTTTGGTGACTGCCTGAGAACCCTGAGAGGAGAAAGAGTGTGACAGCGTTGGAAGCGTTCCGGGATTCAACCCGGACCTGGTTAGAAGAAAATTGTCCGCCCAGTATGCGTACTCCCATGGTACCGGAAGAGATCGTTTGGGGGGGTCGTGATGCGGAGTACGTAAATCCCGAGAGCAAGCTCTGGCTGGACCGTATGGGGGAGAAAGGCTGGACTTGCCCGACCTGGCCGCAGGAATACGGTGGCGGTGGCTTGTCTAAAGAAGAAGCTGCCGTATTGAAGGATGAACTAGGCCGTATCGATGCAAGGATTGCTCTGACCAGCTTTGGGATCAGCATGCTGGGCCCGGTGCTACTGGAGTACGGCACCCACGAACAGAAAATGGAGCATATCCCCAAGATTGTTCGCGGTGAGATTCGCTGGTGCCAGGGCTATTCAGAACCCGGCGCAGGATCTGATCTCGCTAGCCTTGGTACTAAGGCCATACTTGATGGGGATGATTACATCGTCAACGGATCGAAAGTGTGGACTTCCTATGCAGACAAGGCAGACTGGATATTTTGCCTGGTACGAACTGACTTCGAAGTGCCCAAACATTCTGGTATCAGTTTCTTGCTGTTTGATATGAAGAGTGAGGGTGTCACCACCAAGCCTATTCTATTGATCAGTGGCTCATCGCCTTTTTGTGAAACTTTTTTTGACGATGTGCGAGTGCCGGCATCGCAGCTAATGGGCCGACTAAACGAAGGCTGGACCATTGCCAAACGATTGCTGCAGCACGAGCGCACGATGATTTCGGGTTTCGGTTTAGCCAGCGGTCAGGGTGATCGGGGCGGCACAACTTCTACCACAGCCAGTCTCGAAGGCGCGGCGATGCATTATCGGGGAGACAAGGAACGCGTATCTGATCCTGTGCTGAGAGACCAGATCGCGCAATTCAAGATTGATAGCGACGCTTTTGCTTTGACCTCGCAGCGCTCCATGGAGGAAAGCAAGCAGGGTGGACCCAACGCCACTTCGTCCATGCTTAAGTATTACGGCTGTGAGCTCAACAAGCGCCGCTATGAGTTATTCCTGAAAGCCATGGGTAGCCAGGGTTTGGGCTGGGAAGGTGATAGCTTCCAAGCGGACGAACTGCAGGTAACTCGTGAGTGGCTGCGCTCCAAGGCCAATTCAATTGAAGGCGGTACCGCAGAAGTTCAATTGAATATCGTTGCCAAGCGTGTATTGGGCTTACCAGACATGCTAAGCCTGGCCAACAAGAAATAAGCAACTCCTAAGCGTGGAACAAGAGAATTGAGAAAAGGATTATGTCGTTAGTACTTACGGAAGACCAACAGCTGCTGAAAGATTCGGCCAAGAATTTCTGTCAACAGAATGCGCCAGTTTCAGTGTTGCGTAAGCTGCGTGATGAAAACAGTGAGCGAGGCTATGACGAAGCTGTTTGGCAGCAAATGGTTGAACTCGGCTGGCCCGGAATGGCTGTTGCTGAAGAACACGGCGGCTTCGAGTTTGGCTATGCGGGGCTCGGCGTTGTGCTGGAAGAATCCGGTCGCACGCTGGTGAACTCGCCATTGATTGCTTCGGTATTGTTTGGCGCTAGCCTAATTTCTGAAGCTGGCAGCGCTGAACAGAAATCAGCGCTCTTACCCAAGGTAGTGAGCGGAAAATTATTGCTGGCAGTCGCCATTGATGAAGCGCCCGTGCACAAACCGCAGCACGTCAATACCAAGGCCAAAAAAGACGGTGATCACTATATCCTGAATGGTGAAAAAACGTTTGTGCTGGACGGTCATGTCGCGAATAAGTTGATCATAGTGGCGCGAACCGAAGGTGATGTGGAATCAACGGTAGGCGTGAGCCTGTTCCTGGTTGATTCAGATGCCCAAGGATTGGAAGTTCGGCGCACACTCATGGTGGATAATCGCAATGCAGCGCGGCTAACCCTGCAGCAGGTTAAGGTTCCCGCTGAATCCCTGCTGGGTGAAGAGGGCACCGGTTTCGAGGCTTTGGATCGGGTACTGGATATTGTTCGTATCGGTGTTGCTGCTGAGATGCTGGGTAGTGCCATGGAAGTATTTGAACGCATCGTCGACTATTTGAAACAGCGAGAGCAGTTTGGTGTACAGATTGGCTCTTTTCAGGCCCTGCAGCATCGGGCTGCGGAAATGTACAGTGAACTTGAGCTTTGTAAATCTGTTGTTCGCGCAGCACTTGGCGCGCTCGATGATAGCTCGAAATCGACTGAGGATCGGGCGCGGATGGCGAGTCTTGCAAAGGCCAAGCTGTGCGAGGTGTCTGAGCTGATCAGCAACGAAGGTATCCAGATGCACGGCGGCATCGGCATGACCGATGAGTTTGATATTGGGTTTTTTATCAAGCGAGCCAGGGCTGCTCAACAGTTTCTGGGGGACGCGGCCTTCCATCGAGACCGTTACGCTAGCCTCCACAACTTCTAAAAAATTGGTTTTTCTTCAGCTTCTGACCGGGATGGCGCAATGACGACAAATCTCAGGAAGTTTTATGAAACGGGTAATCAGGTTCACGATGACTCGGTGGTCTGCGTGTTTGAAGACTTTCTTGCGGAAGAAGAAATTCAGGCTTTATTGGCGGCGGCCAAACCCAAGCTCAAACAGGCATTGGTTAGCGCTGGTCAAACTGGCGTCGAGAGTGCCGGCCGCTCTGGCAGCAATTGCTGGATTCCTCACGGCCTGAATCTGGTGATTGAGGAGCTGTCCCTGCGAGTGGCCGAGGTGGTTGGAATCGGACTTGAGTAGGCGGAATCCCTGCAGGTTGTCCATTACGCCAAGACGCAAGAGTATGCGCCGAACTATGGCGCCTGCGATGCCGGTACCGAGATAGGTCAGCGCTGTATGGCGAAGGGTGGGCAACGCATGATGACCTGCCTGCTTTATCTGGACGAACCCGAAGAAGGTGGTGGCACGTCATTCCCGAATCTGGACATGGAGGTTAGAGCCAGGAAAGGTCGGATGCTGTTGTTTCATAACTGCCACCCAAACTCAGTCATAAGACATCCAGATTCCTTACATGTAGGCATGCCTGTCTTGAGCGGAGAGAAGTGGGCCTGCAATTTTTGGTTTCGAGAGCGGGAATACCAGACGGGGACTGTCCCCACGCGCAAGAAAGACTTGCCGCATACACCCAAGTTTAGTAGCGTCATCTAAAGCCGCGAGCAACCCATAGAGCCCTTATGATATTCGGTATCCTGGCAGCTATCCTGGCGGTGCTCATTTACCTGCCCTCGTTCTGGGTGCGCTGCGTCATGGGCCATTACGGTGATGATCGCAGTGAAATTCCCGGGACCGGGGGAGAACTCGCGCAACACCTCATTGATCGCTTCCAGTTGGAAGGCATCACCGTTGAAGAAACGGACCCGATGCGAGATCACTTCGATCCCAGTGTGCCCGCAGTCCGGCTGAGTCCCGAAAACTTTCACGGCAAGTCCTTGACCGCTGTGGCGGTTGCGACCCATGAGGTTGGTCACGCTATCCAGTTTCATCGTAAGGAGGCAATCTTCAGGCTGCGCAGCAAATACCTGCCGCTGGCAGCTGGTTTGAATCGTAGTGGTATAGCGCTCATGTGGACGTTACCGCTGATAGGTTTTCTTCTGCGAGCGCCCTTCGCCATTGCGATGGTGGTAGGCTTATCCCTGCTATTGCAATTGGCTGGCGCCATGGCCTATTTGATCATTCTGCCGGAAGAGTGGGATGCCAGCTTCAATAAGGCGCTGCCGATTTTGATGGAAGGTGAATACGTTGAGAAGGAAAACATCCCAGCGGTTAAGCGCATTCTCAAGGCAGCTGCCCTGACCTATTTTGCAGCTGCCCTGGCGAATGTGCTTAATATTGGGCGCTGGTTATTGCTGCTGAGGAGATGAAGAAATGAACCATGCTTCCAGGGCGTTAATTGATTGCTGGGTGAAAAGATCAGAATGAAAAAGGTATGTGTGTATTGTGGTTCCAGCCCGGGATTGGGGGAGGAGTACCTCGCAGCTGCCCGTAGCCTGGGGCAGGAGTTGGTGCGTCGTGGCATCAGCCTGATCTACGGTGGGGCTCGTATTGGTCTCATGGGAGAGGTAGCCGATACGGTGCTGCTGGATGGCGGTAAAGTGACCGGCGTGCTGCCCCGCGACTTGTTTCGTCGAGAAGTCCCCCACGCCGGTTTGACCGAACTGATTGAGGTAACGACCATGCATGAACGCAAGGCGATCATGGCCGAGCAGGCAGATGCATTTATCGCCCTGCCTGGGGGCCTCGGGACTATTGAGGAGTTATTCGAAATTCTGACGTGGTCGCAACTGAAGCTACACAACAAGCCCTGTGGTGTCCTCAATATTGCTGGCTACTACGACAAGCTCGAAGAGTTTGTTGACTATGCGGTGACGCAAGAATTCATCCGCCCCCAGCATCGCGACATGATTTTGTGGGCGGACTCGGCGTCGCAGTTGCTGGATCAATTCATCGAGTATGAGCCCCCGAATGAAACCAAGTGGCTTAAGCTGGACAAGATCTAGCCGCGCCCTTGCTATAGCCGGAACGAGACGGAGTACTTGAAGATGGATGAATCTCTCAATGTGTTTGATGAGCCTCTGGAGCCATGCGGAAATGATCCGGTAACTGGCTTCTATCGCGATGGCTGCTGTAACACCAGCGACGACGACCGCGGCTCCCATACGGTCTGTGTTGAAGTGACGCAGGCATTTCTCGAGTTTTCAAGGTTCAGGGGTAATGATCTGATGACGCCAGCGTCCCAATTTGGCTTTCCTGGTCTTTCAGCTGGTGATAGTTGGTGTCTTTGCGCCAGCAGATGGTTGGAAGCTTATGAATTCGAGTGTGCACCCAGAGTGCACCTGACGCGAACTCACAAACGTGCTCTTGAAATTGTGCCTCTAGAAAAGCTCAAGCAACATGCGGTGGATATTAACTAGGGTAGTGGTGATGGTGAGATGAAGCTTGAACTCTTTCAGATCGATGCCTTTGCAAAAGCGCTGTTTGCGGGTAATCCTGCGGCCGTTGTTCCATTGAAGTCCTGGTTGCCAGAGACAAAGATGCAGGCGATTGCCCAGGAGAACAACCTGGCGGAAACGGCGTTTTTTGTGCCTGGCGAAGCCGGTTATCACATTCGCTGGTTTACGCCGGCCGCAGAGGTATCGCTGTGTGGACATGCCACGCTCGCCAGCGCCTTTGTGCTGACTGAATTTCTGGGCGAGGCTGCGGAAACAATTCGCTTCGACTCGGCATCTGGCCCGCTTTGGGTGGCGCGTAATAGTGCTGGACTGCTGGAGTTGAATTTTCCAGCCCAGGCTCCGCACGCAGTAGATGCGCCGGAACAACTCATTAAGGGTTTGGCGCTTGCGGGCTGGGCGTTTGAGTGTCTGGCGCAGGAAGATTTTCTGGTGGTGCTTGAATCAGCCGAGCAGCTGCGTGCCTTGCAACCAGACTATGGCCAGTTGCAACAATTGGATCTACGCGGGGTCATCGTGACGTCTCCCGCAGATCAACCCCAATATGATTTCTATGCGCGATTCTTTGCGCCCAAACTGCAGGTGCCGGAAGATCCAGTAACCGGTTCCGCCTATACTCAGCTAGTTCCATACTGGCAGAGAAGGCTTGGTCGGACTGAGTTCATGGCCAGACAGCTTTCGCCCCGTGGCGGCGATGTGTATTGCAGCCTGGCAGAGGACAGGGTACTAATTGCCGGCAATGCAGTGTGCTATCTACGCGGTGAGATTGAGGTGGACTAAGCGAATCCAGGCTCGGTTTGGAATCTAGATTTATTCAGGCCTTGCGCAGGTTCAGCTGACGCAAGCACTGCTGGCAGGTGCCGGGCCAGTGCAGCTGCGAAAATTTTGTACAAAATGATT
>MDSV01056059.1_pt1 | contig 13793 bp, 6 predicted proteins | sample 810851 | NCBI WGS metagenome assembly MDSV01 (sample SAMN05326640, study PRJNA326480) | marine metagenome | isolation source: seawater | place: Atlantic Ocean: North East | collected 2012 | reverse complement strand
TATTCCCAGACAAATCTTTGATATTAGCATCTTCACTACTAGCTAATACTTCTTTTGCGCCTGCCTTTAAAGTTGAAACCTGATCGTCACTTATTTGATTAGTAGCTACATCAGTATCATTTTGTATAGTAGCTGTTGTGTCATTATTGTCAGGATCAGATAAACTTGTTGCATCACCTTCTTGAACTTCACTAACAACTTCGTCTGGAGTCTTTCCAGTTTTTTGCGCAATGTCATCTACGAGCTTCTTGTAAACAGGATTATAACCTAGTGACTTAGCATCACCTTCAAAGGATTGAACAACAACTTTCATCATAGGCTTACCAAGATCACCTACATGTTTATTATATCCACTGTCAATTACGTCTTCCCATTGCTGATATAGTGTAAACTTCTTTGTTATTAAAGCATCAACTTCAGCTTGTTCAGCCTTCGAAGCACTGGTCATTATATCTGGTGCTGAAACTTCTCCATCATCAATTTCTCCGCCAGGCATTGAAATATCGAAGGTAAATTTGCTTAGAAAATTGCCAATGATTGAGTCATCTTGGGGTGGTGCACCTATATCATCAGGAGAATCCATACCAATTTTATCTAATTTTTTGTTGACCTCAATTATTTCTTTGTGAACCCTATTTATGTCAGGATCAGTTAAAAATTTTCTTATAGCAACAGATCCACCATCAATATCGTCAATTTTGTCTTGAGCATTATTAAATATTAATTTTAAAACATCTTGAGGGCCTTCAGCTTTCATATCTTGCCCAACTTGTTTGCCTATCACACCTTTTTGTGACCATTGTTTATAAGAAAATTTGGCTAAACTTTTAAAGTTACTTTCTTCGCCTAACGCATTTGCAGTAAATTCTGCGTCTGATTGTAATGCTGACTTAAGAGCCAGTTTCTTTACAGCAGTTTCAGAAGCTTCAAACACCTGTTTAACTGAACCTTTTAGGGTAGTCAAGACAATTTTTAAACCTTGCTTAGCAATAACATCATCAGGACTTAATTCCTTAGCAGTCCCACCATCAGCTAATTCAGGCAATTTACCAGTTCCATCGCCACCTTTAAATACAACGCCTAGTCTTTCAAGATAATTAGCATTTTGTGGATTATCAACATAATTTTGCTGGAATTTAGGTCCTGATCCCATAAACTCAGAAGTCCCTTTACTTAAGTCAATCTTGACACACCCTAAAGCTTTTGCTTTGCCGTGCAAGCTTTCTTGACTTGACATAAAGAATTGTAATATCTTTTGTCGTCCACCTTCTTTAATAAGAACTTGTTTTATAATAGGATCAAAGTGCATTTTTTGATATTGCATCGCTTCTGCCGGTGAACTTACATAACCAAATTTAGCACCAGCAACTTTTAGTGTACCACTAGTGCCAGCACTTGGTGTACTTGGACTTGTCAATGCATTAGAAAATGATTTAAAGAAAGGTACTGCACCTTTAATTTCTGCTACACTATCATCGTTAGATAATTCTGAAAACTTTGCAGCAAGTTTTTTAGCAGCTACTTGATCAATATCGTCAGGCTTAGTATTTGCAATAGCTTTTGAAACGCCTTTAGCATAATCTTTTAATTCATCTTCTGCTTTAAACTCTGGAAGGCCTAATTTTTTATTTAAAGTGTTTAATTCTTTTAGATCCTTTTCAGAAAAGCTATCAGAAACTGTGACATTTGACTCAACTTCTTGTGCTGCTTTTGTTGCTGCTTTTACTGTTGCTTCATTACCAGCTGTAGAAGCAGCCGGTGCTGCTATTGGCGCATCAACATTAGATTCACCACTTATATAGTTATCAACAACTCTATTGGTTAACTTTAATTTATCAGCGTCAGATACGTCTTGTAGTTTGCTAATTTCTGATACTTTTTTAAATGCTGTATTGATTTCTTCGTTTTTTATTTCACCGTACGAAGTAAAGCTACCTTCTTCTCCCTTTACATATGGACGCACTTTATTATGTACCATTATTTGTTCGATTTGCTTTTGGGTTAACTCAATATTGTCACCTGCATTCTTGTCTGCAAAGAATTTTTTCCATATGGGTCCAGGAAAATTATTTGCAGAATCAGCATCAATTTTTTGAATATAAAATTTATTATTTTCTACATTTAAATTGTGTGAGTCAAGCCATTCAGTATATTTAGTTAAATAATTATCAATATCATTTATCCACAAAGGTCCATTTATTTTACCATCTACAACTCCAGAATATTTTGAAATTGAGTAAAATGGCTGGCCAGGCCAATTTTTATCTTCGATAGTAAAGAATATATCAATATCTGCATCATAATTCTTGCTATTATTTATACTTGCAAGTTTTTCGAAAAATACTTTTTCAAAAATTTTAACAACTTCTTTATCTTTCAGCTTGATATCAACGTTGTCTATATTTATGCTACTTATTTTTGCTTGTAAGGCATCACCTGGATTAGCACCAGCAATATTAGATTCACCGCCTACAAAGCTTTTAATAGCTGCCTTTACAAGAGAATCAGGGTCGACAATCTCTTCATTGCTTTTGTAATATTTTATTTGCTTAAGCGTTGTAATAAGTTCTTTATCAGTAATCGCTACACGTGTTGGCCCGTTAGAATCCGCCTCCGCGAGGCCGATTTTTTCAAGCACTTTGTGAATAGCAAACCTTGTAATTTTAACCTCTTCACCTACTTCTTTCTGACTCCAATCTAATTTACCTTTAGCTCCCTGTACATTTTGCCACAGTGGCGCCGGAACTGTTTCAGCAGAATCAGAGCTGATTTTTTTAATAATACAAGAATTGCCCCTTACATTAGTAACGTCGTGATCTTCAAGCCATTTAACATATTTTGGAATTAAATTATCGAGATCATTAAAGTATTCAGCGCCTTTAACTACTCCTTTATTTGACACGGTAGATTTCAATGAAATGTCCAATGCGTCGTTTTTAGCGAATGCTCTAACTTCTTCATTGTTTGTTAGCGAATTAACTTTTTGCACAAATATATCAGCCAAGACATCTCTTACATCGTTTCCGGTTAATCTAATATTGTCAATTTCTTCGTTAGATGGAAGACTAATATTTCCTGCAGGAGCAGGTTCAGCACTTGCCGCAGGAATTAATACACTTTTAACAGCACTAAGTAAATCAAATGATGCATCTTCCAAAGCACCTCCAGAAGCCGCGTCAATTTGTGCTGCTTGCGATGCATCAGCTGCTAAACACATCAGCGTCTTAGTGTAGTTTTTAAGATCATTAGCACTACCCGAACTAGATCCTTCTTCTTCTGATTGCTCGTTCAACATTATTTTTGAATCTTCAAACAATAAATTTGTTAAAGAACCTTTAATTGCAAATTTAGGATTAAAATATAATCCTTCTTGCTGAACGCTTTCTAATTCCTCACGATTATAGCTGTCAGACTTCTGCTCATTTTCTAAGAATACACCGAATGCTTTAGAGAATAAATAGTTTGTATAATCTTTTGAAATCTGTTCCGGAGAAATAAACAATTGCTTCTTGTCTTTTATTTCATCTCTATACTCAATCTGAAATCTGCTAGAACTTTTGCTCTTGCCAGCAGAAACAAGTCTTACTTCGTTCTCTGTCCAATCAATAAAGTTTGCTTGAAACGATGTTTTATCAATTGCTTTTAATAATTTATCTTCTATATCTTTGTCTGAAGCATCTTTGTCTGAAGCAAGATTATCTTGCGTCAAAAACAATTCATTGAACAAAATATTAATAGTACTATCGTTTATAATTCCTTCGCTGTACAAGGCAGTACTTGTAAATTTTTCTAAAAATGTATTATTTAATTCTTTTAATTTTTTCTTCTTATCGCCATCTAGACTTGACCAATAATCAATATAATTGTCATTTGAAGTTTGTACATTTTTAAGACTTAGTTTGGACATATCAAGTTTTGATTTTTTAACTTTACCTTCAAGAAGATCACAAATTTGCTTTGCAATTGCATTCTTTACAAGTAGAGTAATAGCTTTCCTTGCATTTGAATCATCAAAAATTGTTTCCTCGATATATTTCAAAGGATTTTTTGCATATTGCTTTTTAGCATTTTCGAATTCTTTTTTATTTTTCCATGATGACCAAATGCCCATTGCACCTAAAGTTGCAATTATAGGACTGATTAAAGCAGCACCGCCTAAAGCTACTATTGAAGCCTTTGCGATCATCATTATCGTCATACCTCCAAAAAGTTTAGGTAACCATCTTAAACCTGTTGATATTGCCTTACCACTGGCTTTCAAAACGTCAAATATTCCTTCACCAATAACCTCAGTAACTCTATCGTCTGCATTACCTTCACCAATTGCTCTGTACGTAGCATCTGTTATTAATTTAGTATAAGCACTTATGAATGCGTCTTCAATAAATCTAGAGTCAGGACCGTATAAAGCATCAAAAATTACTTGCATTTCGTTACGATAAGAATCCTTTATAAAATCACGAATTACGTCAATATCTGGAGTCGGCAACATTTGCACAATTAAATTTTGTGTATAAAGCGGATTTATTAAACTTTGTTGTAATAAAGATTTAAATTCGTTATCATTTTCAAAGAAAGCTTTGTAATCCTTTTTTTTGTTATATGTATTGAATGTATCTAAGATTTCGTGTTGATTAGAATAAAATATACCAAAGCTATTATTTAATATATCAGCAAATTGTTTAAGCGTCAACTCGCTTCTGTCAGAAGATTCTTTTTCAGCATCATCAACTTTTTCTCTATCCGCGTTGATAATATTTTTTACTTGTTCTTCAGATAAACCTAAATCTTCTACAGATTCATCAGCATCTATAACGCCTTTCAAATTAATGTTAGGAATAACATCTTCTGCAAAATTACTTAAGTCTACATCATCAAGATTAAGCGCACGCCCAACAGCTTCAGGATTGTCCCGCAGCGCAGGCACTGATACTGTGGTTTTGTCATTTTGTTCAAGTGCGCCTACTACAGAAGCTGTACCAGATACAGTATTAATTTCAATCTTTGGCTCGTCACCATCATTTACTGTTATCGTATTTCCTTCTTTTTCATAAGATACATTATCACTTGCATCTAAAGCTTCAAGTGCTTGATCTATTGAAGTATTAGTTTCTTTACCGTCTTTAACTATTTTAAAATCTGGGTAAATATTAAAGGTATCCATAAGTTTGTAAGACTGAACCAGTAAATCAGACTTTAAACTTTCGTCTTCAGAAAGTTCTGTCTTAAGATATCTTAACAATTTAACTGCACAATCTTTAAGACTGTTTTCACCTTCAAGTTTTATTTGAAGAGAAACTTTTCCTTGATTATCTTCTTCAACAAGTAATTTATCAATTTGTTTGTCACCATATCTTTTAAAATTATTAATTGATTGATTTAGCATATCTGCTGAGTCACCACCCATTTCAGCCGCTAAACGTGCAATTTCTTTTTCAAACAAGTTGACAATTTCTTCTACAGTATATTCTGATTGATTAAAAAGAAGAGGAAATTGATTATTTGTACGAATTGCTACGCTAGAGTAAACAACAACTTGTTTCATAAATTCATCATAATTTGTAGGTGCTCTTAAAGCAGTTTCTATAACAAGATCATCTTTTTTACTCTTTTCTTCTGAAGGCTTGTCATCCGACAAATTTTCGATCTGCTCAAAAGTTTTCTCTATGTTCACCTCTGCTATAACTGAGCCTCCAACTGAAGGTAGTTGCATTGATATTGCATAATTAAACATATTTCTAAAATGTTCTTCATTTTTTATTATTTCTTTATATATGTCTTGCTCTGCAAGCTTGGGTTTTTCTGCTTTTGCTTTCTCCCAACCCTTCTTTAAATCACTATCATCACTAACTTCAACAACACGATTGCGCCATATTTGCTTAAGCACATTAAAATGAATGAGTTTAACTTTATTTGGACTGAAAATTTTAAGTTTTTGATTAAGCAATATGGCCAATTGCTCATATTCATCGAGTGCTGATAAATTTTTATTACTATCTTTATATTTTTTAAAAGCTTTATCTTTGAAATCTTTATCTAAAACAACTTTTTTTCCTGCATCTTTTGATTTAACTTCTTCTTTATCTTCTTTAGAAAGATTTTTCAAATAAGTTTCAAACTTTAATTTAACTTCCTTACCGTAGGTTGACGCACGCTCATTGTTTTCTGCACTTGCGCGATTAATAATTTCTTTTATTTCAGATAATACTTCATTTATTTTTTCAATCTTTTCAGATACTTTAACGCTATCATCTAAAATTAATTCAGCAATCACCTCGTCTATTTTTTGTAACTTAGATAGATCTGCATTTTTTTCTTTGAATGGATCTGACAAATCTTCTTTATCAGATACTTCTTTTTGAGCAACATCTACGGCATCAACTACAGCAGTTTTAAGTTCTTCAGCACTATCAGCGTTTATTAGATCTTTTGTTAGATCTTTAATGGCTCTTTTCATTTTACCAGAAGTTCTAGAACCCATATTACTTACAAAATTAATATATATATCTTTGATATCTTTATCACCATCTGATAAATCTGACATAAATGTTTTTATTACATTCATTCTGATGTTTTGTTTTTGATATCGACTTAAAGTTTTTAAGTATTCCTGGAATCCGTACAATAATTTTTCGTGATTAGATAACTCTTCAAATTCTTGATTAATACCTCCACCTTGTTTAAATAGACGGCCGCTACTAATATATTCTTGAATTTTTTCAAACAACAAGTTAAAATTAATCTTATTACCTCGTTTATCTTTTGGTAAAGCAGCTGTATTTTTTAAAACCAATATCATTTTTGTATACCGCTGAAGAGAAATTTTTACAGGTTGATTATCACCTTCAGATAGTAAAATTCCGCTTATGCCAGAAGCTGTTAAACCGTTTATACATTCTGTATATTTGCTAAATAGAGTTTGAACTTGTTTGTTTTGATTATCTTGTGTAATTCCAAACACATCAGAAAAACTAGATGCATTTTTTGTTGCTATTTGCAACCTTGAAAAATTCAGTGTTTTCCCTATAAAAAACGAATCTTTCTCATCTTGGGTAAAGTTTCTTGTTAGAATTGTATCACTTGATTTATTGATTGCTGCTGATACTATATCAAGTGCCAAAATAAAAGCAATTTGATTTGATGTACTACTCGTATCAATCTTTTGATCGTTATATTGAATATTAAATTTTGTCACTTTTTCTTTTTTAGCTTCATCTTCTTCAAATAAGAAATCAAAGCCTTCTCTAAGTGATATTTTACTGCTATTCATTAATATACCTCGTTTAATTTAAATTAGTTTTCATTCTATATATTCTATATATTAATGTATAATGTTAATTAATCTAAATTCTATAAGATATATCCTTGTATATTTTTAACTTCTATTTTTCTTCAACACAATTTGTAATTCACCACCACGACTTGCGTAATATTTAATTTCATTTTCTGAAACTGTATGTTTTACATAAGCCATTTTAAATGAATCATTATCTTTTTTAAAGATTAATATCATAATATTTTGTTTATTACTTAAATCAGTACTTTGATTTAATATTTCTAGTTTACCCTTTTGTATTTTCTTTAAAATTAACTCATTTATATCTTTTATATCAAACTCGTCAGCATTAAACTCAATATAACCTACTTTAACATTCGCATCGATCAGCATTTTTTTTTGATTTTTAAACGCATTTTTCGATCGATTGTCCTTTTGCATCAGAATTTTATTGATAATTTCGTATTTATAGAGTTTTAGTGACTTTTTATATTTTCCTTCCCAAAAATCTTTTTGATCACTCGCATATTCATATTTTTTACTACTATTGTTATAAATTTGTATTTTTGTTAATTCGGGAGGAAAAGGAAAGCTAGACAATACAACAAAATTAATTAAATTATCAAAGTTGGTAAAAGTTTTTGTTTTGTTATAAAGTTTAATTTTAATTTCATCTTCACTTTCTTTTTCTTTGAATTTTTCTTCCCAAAAATCTTTTTGATCACTCGCATATTCATATTTTTCGCTACTATTGTTATAAATTTGTATTTTATTTAAGTCTTTTTGATTGGAATAGACAAAATTAATTAAATCATTAAATTTGGTAAAAGTTTTTGTTTCGTTGTTAAAATATAAATAAAAATTTTGATCTTTACTTTCTATTAACAGAAATTCCTTAATATAACTTTTTAGAGTCATTAAAAGTCCCCTTTTTTATATTATATATTAAAAAATAATTAAAACTATAAAATATAACCTTGTATATTTTTAACTTCTATTCCTACAGACTTTAGTAATTCAATTCCTGTCTTATCTCTATATTCTTCTTTATATATAACTTTTTTGATGCCACTATTAATTACAGCCATAGCACAGTTTTCGCAAGGACTCAACGTTAAATACATTACTTTGTCTTTTGGATTGTTATAATCTAACTTTAATAAAGCATTTATCTCAGCGTGTAGCAATCCACTACGGCCAGGTTCTTCAGATTGAGGTACGTTTGACATTCCTTTGGCATTGCCATTATACCCTAAAGAAAGCACTTGTGTATTATCTGATGTAACTATGATTGCTCCTACCTTGAATGTAGGATGGTGACTACGTTGCGCAATGGTTTCTGCCATTTGCATCCATATTTTGTCCCAAGAAGGCCTATTTATATCTACCATTAAATTACTCCGAGGTTTTATGTCCATTCTATTATTAGAAAATTATATTAAAACAATTCTAAAAGAAAATAAAGAACTTATAAATGTCATAAACATATTTGATTTTGATATGACACTATTTAAATCAATGTCTGCACCTGATCATTGGAATACAAAAGATGCAGAATATTGGTGGAATTCTGAGAAATCTTTAAATCAAGTCTACTATAAAGATAAACTAGATACTTTGTGGATTGAAGATACTGTCAATGCTGTAATAGCATCTGCATCTAATCCAAAGGCGTTGACAGTACTGTGTACTGCAAGAAGCGAGACCCCAGCAATCGTTTATGTTACTAATGAACTATTACGTTTAAAAGGATTAAAAATAAAAGAATCAAACAAAGATAACCTTGATGAAGACGAAGAAAAAGACAAATTAGAATTTGACCAAAATTGTTTATTTTATAAGCCATTAGGATATTCAGGTAGTACAGCACAATATAAAACAGAAGTTGTTGAACGTTTACTTAATTCATATAGCTATGCAAAAGAAATTAACTTCTGGGAAGACAATCAACAAAACTTAGATGCAGTAGAATGTTATATTAATCAAAACAATAAATATAATAAAAGACAAATTCAATTCACTCCAATATTAGTAAGAGCTTAATTCTTTTTTCCAAGACATTATTTTCTTTTCAAGCTTAAGACTCTTGCTTTCTTCAGTTGCTTCCTTTAAAGTTATTCTATTCCAAGGAAATACTTTGCCTGTGTTTGTCCCTGAACTTATTGTATCGATACCTTTGATAGAATATAGATAAACTTTGCTATCATTTATATCTGTACCTCTTTTAAACAAAAGCCTTTGCGGGGGTCGACCTAAATTAAACATCTCATTATCTCCCATAATCAGCTCATTAGTTGACCAAGGTATTGCAAACTTAATTGCGTCTTCCTTATAAGGAGTTACATAAGAAAACTTATTTAAAGATTTAAATCTTTCTTTGCTGCCGTGATAAAATGTTCGTTTCTTAACTTCAGGTATATAATATTGAGGCTTGACTTTAAAAGGAATTATAACTTCAATGTTGTCAACTGCCCTATCAGATAAAAAATTTCTGTCTTCTTTGTTCTTTTCTCTTTCATTCCAGACTTTGTATGCAGCTGCAAAACCTTGAACACCTTTAACTAATACATTTTCGCCATCCAATGTCACTGAAAATAAACATTTTTCAATTTGCGAGGGAAGTAACTTAAAATAATATGTATAACCTTGATTTATCAAGATTTGTTCAGGTGTAACAATATCTGTTGCATTAAATAAACTTGCCTTGACAAATGAAATTTCTTTTGGATGATATTTAATATGTTCACGATATCGCTTTTCATACTTTTGATGTGCATTTCCGTTATATAAGTCTGAATATTTTTTCGGTCTTATTGCCTTTACGAATTTTTTACTTTGATAAACAAACCAAATATCAGATGATTTAAAACGTGTGCCTAAGTCTTGTGGTACAAAAGGTACATTTATTTTTTTCAATATTTACTCTCTTTAAAGTTAGTATAATGTCTAGCACATTTAGGTTCATACATCCCATGTGAACCAACTCGTTCTTCAGCAGTTGAATTATTTATATCAAACATCGCTTCAGTAAAATAAGCATCTTGATCACAATCTGTGCAAACTGCTGGACATATTTCAATCTTAGTTGCCCAAGGTAATATGTTTTTTATGTTTTCAAAAGGTACTTCGTTTGCATCCAGTTGTATAGATGATACAACAATAGAAACACCTTTGCGATAAAGACTTATTAAAACAGAATCAATATTATTAATCATAAAACCTTCGTCAACTGCAATTAATGTGTTGTAATTACAATCATCTTCATCTATATAATTAAAAATCTCTTCAGCATCTTCAATACAAAATGCAGGAAATCTTCCTCCGCTATGTGTACTAATCTTATCATAACTATATCGTTTATCTTTTCTAGCTTTAAAAGCTACAACTTTTCTTCCACGATACATGGCACGATCAATTTCGCCCATAAGTCTAGTCGTTTTCGAACCAAACATCGGGCCTGTAAACACTGTAAAACTTGGGTTCACTTTTTTCTCCTAAGGTACAATATGTGCAGATCTAATATTAACTGTCAGATTAATATCACAATCTTCTGGTAAAGACATTTCTTTTGCAGTTCTTGCACTAAGTATCTTAAGAAATTCATAATCAGCCCATAAAATTTTCGATACATTTGAAGATCTTAGAGTAGCCGATACATTTAATTTATTTTGGCGCCACAAAACATGAATCATCGATATACAGCTTTCATCTGTGTATACAAATCTTCTGCTATCGTGTTTCTGTGCTTGATTTCTCTCATTAAGACCCGTAAATTCTCTAAATATTTTATTAAAAAATTCAAACTCAATCTTTTCATAATACGCTTTCTCTTCTGGAAAATCTAAAACTGTATGATCTAAGTTTTTTCTATCAATAACTTCTTTACATTGTATATCAACTAGTTCATTTCTTCCGCTATTGTAAACTAAAGACTTGATTAATTCTTGCCCGGGCATTGAGTTTAAAGTTTCAATAAAACTTAAAGATTTATTAATATTACTTTCCAAGTCTTCTTCTTCTAAAATTAAAACATTAGGAAAAGATCCAAAACCCATCTTTGCAAGATTTCTAAAATGATTTCTTACTTCTAAAACACTTATCTCATCTTGAAGTTCATCACCTCTAATTTTCAATCTTTCAAGTAAAACACTTTCAGTTGGAAGCATGACAATATATAACGTATCCAAACGTTTTAAGTCATCAAGTATTTTATTAAACCAAAGTGATGTATTATCTCTTTCGTACATTTTTGCGTATACAAACATAGACATACAACTTCTATCTTGTATGTTATACTGATAGTTTGTTGCTTTGTGCAACTTGTTATATAATGTAGTTTTACCGCTACAATCTGGGCCTTCAATATTAATATTAAAAAATCTCATTTAAAACCTTTTTTATTTTATATTATAATTACAAATAACAAACTTTATTATGAAAATAGAATATATTTAATTAATCAAAAGCATTAATCTTTTTAAGTTTAGCAAGTGTTGATGACATACCCCAGCCTACATCATTCTTTACATCAGCAAGCCATGTACTAAACTCAACACCATCATCTAGATTACCCCACACTCTTAACCATCCGCTACGATTGTCTGAGTCGACGCATTTCCAGCGCATAAATGCTTTGCCATTTTTTGTCGTTTTCTTTACGACTTCAGTGACTGTAAACCAGCCAATACCTCGATCACCGGCAGGTATATCAAAGACGCTGTTGATTTGCTTGTCGCTTAACTTTTTAAGAAGGCTTGGGGGAAATAACAAATCATCGCTAGCATCGTTACTGAGATCAAAATAATTTCTTATTTTTTCTGATCGACTCCAGTCTGAAACGACACGATACTTTGTCAATAAATCATCAACAATTGGAATGATTTCTTCATCATTCTTTTTTGCTCTTTTTACTGCAGTTTTTGTCATTCCCCAGTAACCTTTCTTAAGTGTTGCATAGTTATCGAGGATCAAATCGTGGAGTTGCTTGTGATTATCCAATTCGTTGTTCTTAAACTCGTCAAGAGATTTAAATGCTTCCATCTTCGTTAGTGATGAAAAAGCTGTTTTGTTTAACTTTGAATGTTTCCATACACCTTCTGTATCGTAAAATAGATTATTTAAATTTTTGTATGGTCTATTTGCAAATACTTCTTCAACAGCTTTGTCTCCTACTCCTTTAAGAGATGTTAGAGGAGGAACAAACGCCTGCAACGTTTGTGAATATTCCCATTCTGCTTCAGAGTGGTTTATGTCTATTGCAGCAATTTCATACCCAAAAGACTTAATCTCTGAAATTGCTTTTGACATGCCTTTAGGACTACCATTTTCAGATTGTAATATCGCTGCCAGCCACTCAGTCTCATGATGTGTATGTAACCATGCCGCGTAATAAGACCCAATAGCATATGCAACTGCGTGAGACTTGTTAAAGCCGTAAACAGCAAAATTTTCTATATCTGCCCATAACTTAGATGATACTGATTCCGGCACATCGTTTAATTCTTTTGCACCCTTGATAAACTTTTCTCTTGCAATTGCTTTTTCTGAACCTTTAGAGTGAAGTGTATCTAGTGACTTCTTGACCAGCGTCTTTCTAAGCTTATCAGCTTCACCTGGGTCAAATCCACTTAGCTCTTGTGCTAGTAGCATAAACTGCTCTTGAAAAACTACGTAGTTAAATGTCGGCCCTAGTATCTTTTCAATAATAGGATGATCGTACTTAATGTCAGATGCATTTCTTTTTGCTTTAACATATTTCTTATGTACATTTGCTTTAAGCGGACCTGGGCGATATATAGCTGTTAAAGCTGCTAGTTCTTCAATGGAATCAGGCTCTGCCTCTTTTGCAAAGTTTCTAGCACCTGGGGCTGTAAATTGGAATATTCCGCAAAATCTTCCGTTTTTATATACATGTTCCCAGACTTTAGGATCATCTTGCTTAACAAACCTACAATTTAAATGTTCATCAAAGAATGCTCTTGCATCTGTAAATGTAGGTTTATTATTTCCTTGTTTCTTTAGAATTCTATAGATGCAGTTTTCTACATCTTTAAGTAGAGTTAATCCTAAAAAGTCAAACTTAAGGAAACCATTGTCTTCAAGGTTTCTAAAGTTCATGCCTTCTGTCCAAGGTGTTTGTAGTTCTCCGCGAACACCAACAATCGGCATTGACTCTGCAAGAGAATCAGCATCAGCTATTATTACACCACCTGCATGTCTACCAATAGCTCTGTTTTGCATAAACAACGTTTCAACATGCTCTGCAACTTCTGGATAAGTTGTCATAAATTCATTATACTCAGGAGAGTATTTCATACAATCTTCATGTTTAAGAACGAATACAGACTTTTCTTGATTCTTGTCCATTGCTTTTTGCATAACTTGATCTTGAAGAGGCCCAGTTACTTTGTTTACTTCGTCAAACGGAATATCATAAAACTTTGCAATGTCTTTTATGAGTGATTTAAGTTTAAGTGTATTAAAGTTTGATACTGGAATAACAGCATCATCGCCGTAT
>MDSV01044885.1_pt1 | contig 13794 bp, 13 predicted proteins | sample 810851 | NCBI WGS metagenome assembly MDSV01 (sample SAMN05326640, study PRJNA326480) | marine metagenome | isolation source: seawater | place: Atlantic Ocean: North East | collected 2012 | reverse complement strand
AGGACTGAAGGAAGAATAGCAAGTCCATCTAAACCATCAGTTAGATTCACAGCATTTGAGGAACCTATAAGAACAAACATTCCAAAAGAAATAAAAACAAATGGAGACATTGGAATAATAAAATCTTTAAAAAATGGGACAATGAAAGAAATCTCTGGAGTAATTTCTGCAGAATAATATAAGTAAAACATACTTATAAACGCGATTATAGTTTGCGAAATAATTTTTTGTATTGAAGTTAATCCATCTGAGCTCTTTTTTTTAATTTTTAAGAAATCGTCAAGGAAGCCAATTATTGAAAACCCTATTGTGACTCCTAAAACTACCCAAATATATCTATTTCCAAGATCTGCCCATAATAGAGTAGAAATTGTTAAAGAAAACAAAATTAACAATCCACCCATTGTAGGTGTTCCAGATTTTTTTAAATGAGATTCTGGACCGTTTTCTCTTACAAACTGCTCAAACTGAATAGATTTGAGAAATTTGATTATTAATGGTCCCATTAAAATTGAAATCAATAATGCAGTTAAAGTTCCACCTATAGTTCTAACAGTAAGATATCTTAAAACATCAAAACCTGGATCAAAGGATACAAGAACTGTACCTAAATATTCAAACATTTATAAATCTCTCCATTTTCATTCCTCTAGACCCTTTTATTAAGATAACATCTTTTGAAGTAACATTTTCCTTTAAATAGACCTTTAATTCTTCTTCCTTCTTAAAAAAAATTCCATTTTTTCCAAAACTATCAACTGCATGCTTTGCAAGTTCTCCATAACCAATCAAAAAATCTATACCTTTTGCATTTGCATATTCACCAATATTTTTATGAAGTTTTTTTCTGTACCTGCCTAGTTCGAGCATATCCCCTAAAATGAAAAATGTTCTTTTTTTATAACAGCTTAACAAATCAATAGATTTTTTTGCTGAATCAGGATTCGCATTGTAGGAATCATTAATTAAAGTCGATCCTCTTATCCATTTTGTTTTAGTAAGTCTGATGTTCTTTAGATTTTTTGAATTGATAATCATTGCGAACTTTTCTAAATTTAAATTTAAACAATAGTGCACAATGAAGCTAGCTAAAATATTTTTTATGTTATGTTCTCCGACCAGAAAAGTGTTGATATATATATTTGCTTTAAGGTGTTTTGAATTAATATAAAAACTGATCCTTTTTTCATTAAAATTTATTTTTGTAGGGAAGAAATCTGCTGCCTTACTCATTCCAAAGGTAAATACTTTTATGTCAGATCGAATATTTTTCCAATAATCAATATGTTTTTTGTTTTCAGAGGGGACTATTAGATAGCCATTGCTTTTGATATTGTTAATAATTTCAGACTTCACTCTTAAAACACCATTGGTGTTTTTTAAAGTTTCAAGATGTGAGTTTCCTATATTAGTAATAATGCCAATATTTGGACTCAATATCTTACTTAAATAATTAATATCATTAAATTTAGAAGCGCCAATTTCTAAAATCAAAGCATTTGATTTTGAAGAAGCATTTATAACGCTTAATGGCATTCCAATTTCATTATTATAATTTTTAATGGTGCTTGATGATCCTTTTATAGTTTGCGAAATAATGCTAGTAGTAGACGTTTTTCCATTACTTCCTGTTATAGCAATTACTTTTCCATTGTATTCTTTGATGATATTTTTAGTTATCTTGCCCAAAGCCAAAATAGAATTTTTCACATAAATAATCTTGGTATTCTTTGAGTTAATAAATCTTTTATCATCAACTATTGCTATGACTGCACCTTTTTTTAAAGCTTCATCAACATAGTCATTACCATTAAAGTTTTTTCCTTTAATCGCCAAAAAAATATAATCCTTTTTTAGAGATCTGGAATCAGTAGAAATGCCTTTAATTATAGAAAAATTTTTTTGAATCTTTTTGCCAATATATTTTTCTAAATCTTTAGTATCAGCTATAAATTTCATAAACTACCTCATGGTCACTGTGGTGAAGAAATTTCCCAGCTATTTCTTGAGTTTCTTCATGGCCTTTACCCAGAATAATCATACAGTCATTTTTGCCTAATAATTTACTGCCATAAATAATAGCTTCTTTTCTGTCTTCAATGGCAATTACGTTGTCTAATTTATTTCCTACTTTAGAATCTTTAAAAATATTGCTAAAACTTTCATTTCTTGAATTATCAGAGGTAAATATAACTTTGGAAGAACTTTTTATAGCTTGGCCTAGCATTTTCGATCGCTTTGTTTTGTCCCTATTACCTCCACATCCAAAAACAACAACTAAATTATCAAAATATTTTTCAACTGAATTTAAAAGCACTTTAAAAGCATTGCTGTTATGAGCATAATCTATAATTATATTTGCAGGAATATTCTTCATTAACTCTACTCTGCCTTTAGGTAGTTTCAGAAAGGATAAATCATTAATATCATTTGCTGAAAAATGGTCAAATCCCAGCGAGCAAATTGCAAAAACGAGATTGCAAATATTAAATTCAGGAAACAGACAACAAGAAAATTTAAAGATTTTGTCTTTAAAATCCTCTTGGCCATTAGGAGGATTATTAATCAAAATATTGAATTTACATTCAAGAAGAGATGTTTCGTTTATAGTAAAAAAAATATCTGAAGAATTGTTCTTGTTACTGACAGATGTAATCTTATAGTAATCATCTTTAATGAATTTATAATTATTTTTTAAATTTTTAGACTTGTCATCGATAAGTTTTGTAGTAGAGTTAATCTTAAAAATTTTAAATTTTGCATCAACATAACTTGATAAATTTTTGTGATAATCTAAATGATCACTTGATATATTTAAAATAGAAGTTGAATTCATATAGGAAATACTACTAAGTCTGTTTTGGTCGAGTGCATGAGAAGAAATCTCAATACATATATTTATGGGATCATTTAAATTAAGAGAGCTAATAATTTCAAATAACTCGAAGATATCTGGTGTTGTTTTTGATGAAAATGAGTTATCAAATTTTCTTTTTTTTTGTTTTATACCAAGAGTTCCTACATAAATTGATTTAAAATTCTTGTTTTCAAGCAGCTGATGACAAAAGTAAGCCGCAGATGTTTTTCCATTTGTGCCAGTGAATGAAAAAAAATTATTATTATTAATGTCAATTCCATAAAAAAGATTTAGAAAATTGATAATTTTATTTTCTAAATCATTTACATAAAAAATTTTCTTATTTTTAATATTAAAATTTGAGTCATTGTGAACAACAATGCATGCACCTAAATTAATTGCTTCTTCTGCATAAGCACTTCCGTGACAATTTGAGCCCTTTAGTCCAAAAAAAATTGTATCTTTTTTTATTTTTTTTGTTGAATTTGTAGCATAAGAAATCTTAGTTTTTTTAGGTAATTTAATACCTAAAATTTCCTCTAATTCATTCATCCTTAAAGTATCCTAAATAATTAAGTGTGCTTTCTGCAATTTTTGAAAATACTGGTGCTGCAACAGATCCACCAGAGTATGAGTTTAATGAGGGTTCATCAATAGAGACAAATATTGTTAAAGATTTGTCGCTGAGTGGAGTTATTCCAACAAATGAAGCCATATAAGAATCTTCTGCGTAACCTGATCTTCCTCTAACTCTATGAACAGTACCTGTTTTACCTCCTTCAGAAAAACCGTTGATGTCTGCAGATCTTCCAGTGCCGACCTTAGTTACCATACTAAGAGAATCTAGAATATGTAGTGCTGTTTCAGATGAAATTACTTTCCTTGAAGTAACCTCTTGATGTTTTAAAATTTTAAAGTCTTTAAAAATACCACCATTTGCAAAAACAGAATACGCAGATGCAATTTGAAAAGGACTTATAGTTAAGCCATAACCATAACCCAAACTTGCAAGTTCCTTGTCAATAACATTTTCTTTAATATTCATATAACCAAATGCTGAAGAAGGAAAATTTAAAGATATTGGTTTTGTAAATCCAAATTTATAATAGTTCTTTTTTAGTTCTTCGTATCCAAGTTCAAGAGCTATTTTTGAAGCTCCAATTTGACTGGAAACTGCTATTATTTCCTTTGGTGTTAACTTTTGATGATCTTTTGAATCAACAATAACTTTATTATTTAAATTCAGTCTTCTTGGAATATCAATTGGTTGGTTTGGTTTAATAATTTTATTTTCAATCGCTCTTGATAGTACTATTGGCTTTAAAACTGATCCTAGCTCATAGGCATCAACCAGAACTCTATTTTTTTGAATTTTTCTTTGTGGATGATTGGGGTTGTAAGAAGGATAACTAGCCATAGCAAGAATTTCACCATTTTTATTATCAAGAATTATTGCTGTGCCTGATTTTGCCTTATTATTTTTAATTGCCTCAACTAAATACTTATAAGCATAGAACTGAATTGTTGCATCTATAGTAAGATAAACATCGCTTCCTTGAATTGTTTTAGTAACTTCGATAGGTTTAGAAATGATTTCTTGTTTTGCATTCTTAAAATACTTTTGTTTTCCAGCTACTCCTGATAAAACATTATCATAACTTTTTTCAAGCCCTTCTTGAGCCATATCTTTTCCATAAAAGCCTATTAATGGTGCAATTTGATCGCCCAATGGGTAATGCCTGCTGTGCCTAATTTCTATTTCTGTATTTTTTAATTTTAATTTTTTAATACTTAGGAATAATTTATTTGAAATACTTTTCTTCAGTAGTGTTTTTCTTTCAAATACTTCATTGATTAAATCTGGGTCAATTTCAATAATTTCTGATAATTTTAATAATTGAGATTTATTAAATCCCTTTAATGCATATAAGTCATAATTGACTATCGAAACAGCTAATGGGAAATTATTTCTATCAAAAATTGAGCCTCTTACAGGAGTTGAAGTCCGATATTTTATATATCTTTTAGCGCCCTCGTCTTGAAGAAAGCCACTATCTGAAATTTGTATAGAAAATATTTTAAAAAGTATGCCTATTAGGCAAATTAATAATGATGCAAATATTAAAAAAAATCTCCAATTTAAATAATTAATTCTATTTTTCATGATTTATTATCTTTGGTGCCTTTTTTTGCATTCCTAATATTTCTTTTGCAGTTTTTTCGATACTTGCAGGAGAATTTTCTATATGAAATTGTGTAACTAACTTTAAATTTAGATCTTTAAGATTTTCAAATTCAATCAAAAGATTTTCATTATTATTATATAAAGTACTAATTTCCCATGAGAGTTTTATTTTTTCAAATGAAAGAAACAAAATTATATTTAATACAACTACAAGATATAAAATATATCCTCTATTAATCATAACTTTTTAAAAACTCTCATGATTGCACTTCTTGAACGCGGGTTCTTTTTAATCTCTTCTTTGCTAGGTCTAATTTTTTTTGCAACACATTCAAAAGATCTCTTTGTTTCATTATTGATTGGGATATCCTTTGGAAATTTTCTTATTGTTGGTCTGAAAAAATTTTTAATAATGCCATCTTCAAGTGACTGGAATGCAATTGTCACAATAATGCCATCTTTTTTAATAATTTTGCTGGCATCTCGTATAGATTTTTGCAACTCCTCTAGTTCATCATTAATGAAAATTCTAAAAGCTTGAAATGATTTTGTTGCAGGATGAATTTTATTCCTTTTTTCTGGATATACTTCTTCGATAGCGTTAGCCAAGTCTTTTGTATTTCTTAATGAGTTTTCAGATATTTTTTTAACAATTGCTTTTGCAATCAGAGCTCCATGTTTTTCATCTCCAAAATTATAAAGAATCTCTGAAATTTCTTTTGTTGTTGCCGTGTTTAACCATTCTGAAAGGGGTTGACCATTCTTATTATTAAATCGCATATCAATGGGGCCTTCTTGATTGAAGCTAAACCCTCTCGATGAATCATCAAAATGAGTTGAGCATACTCCTAAGTCATATAAAATCCCATCAATGCTGTTATCTTGAAAGTAATTATCTAAATTTTTAAAAGAGTCATGATGCATTTTAAAATTATCTTGGAGTAAGTTTTTTGAAAATTTTGAGGCCTCAGGATCTTTATCAAAAGAAGTTAAGTATCCATTTATAGATATTCTATTAAGAATCTCTTTTGAATGTCCACCTCTTCCAAATGTGCAATCTATATAACTACCATGACGATTATTAACTAAAAAGTCTATAGATTCTTCCAGTAGAACTGGAAAATGAAGCATTTTAATCTACTTGTTTTCTCATAAAAGTCGGCACATCAAGGAAATCAATTGCCTCTGCAGACGATGTGCCAACTTTCTGACTTGTTTTATCTTTATCTAAACCAACTGGATTTAATTTCATTGATGGTTCATTATCAATTACTAGAGAAGGTGCTCTTTGGTCTACCCCAGTAGCAACGATTGTTACTTGAAGATCATCTCCAAAGCTATCATCGTAAACTAAACCATATATTATGTTTGCATCCTCGCTTACTATTTCATCAACAATATCGGCAACTTCTGTTTGGTCTCCCAACGTTGGTTTTTTTGCAGTAATATTTACCAAAACACCACGAGCATTTTTTAAATTAATATCCTCTAGTAACTCACTTCTCACGGCCTGAGTTCCTGCTGTTTCAGCTCTATTTTTTCCACTTGCTCTTCCAGTACCCATCATTGCAATTCCTTTTTCTGACATGACAGTTTTTACGTCCGCAAAATCAACATTGATATGTCCTTTTTTCATAATTATGTCAGATATACCTTGAACAGCTCCTCTCAAAACGTCATCAGCTTTTGCAAATGCCTCTTGCATTGGAGTATCTTCGCCTAGGATTTCATATAGTTTTTGATTAGGTATTGTTACAAGACTATCAACTTCTTCAACAAGAGATGCTAGTCCTTTCTCAGCAGCTCCCATTCTCTTTTTTCCTTCAAAACGAAAAGGCTTTGTTACTACTGCAACTGTTAAGGCACCTAACTCTTTAGCAATTGAGGCAATAACTGGAGCTGCACCGGTTCCTGTTCCACCACCCATTCCTGCAGTAATAAAGATCATATCTGCTCCGGAAAGTAACTCTTCTATTGCAGTTCTATCACTTTCTGCTGCTCTTTTACCAATTTCAGGATCAGCTCCAGCACCTAATCCTTTTGTTAATCCATTGCCTAGTTTAAGTGTAATCGCTCCATCGGCTGATGATAATGCTTGCGTATCAGTATTGGCACATATAAAGTCAACGCCCTCTATATTATGATTTATCATATGAATAACAGCATTTCCTCCGCCTCCGCCTACTCCTACTACCTTAATTTTTGCATTTTCAATTTCCTGACTAATTACTTCAAAATCCATTTTTTCCCCTTTTAAAATGACATTGATTTGATGCTCTCTGGGAGAACAACATCTAATATTTCAGCAGAGAGTGGTCCGCCTATTTGCCTCATTTCCCAATTTTTTATGTTCCATATTTCAAATTTATTTCCCATACCAACAAATGCAATCTGTTTTTGATTTTGAATTTCAGAATATATTTGAAGATCTGTTGGAATCCTTAGAAGCATTCTTCCACAAAAATCGAGATGACATTCATAGGCATTTCCTAAAATTGTCCATTGCAGATTTCTTACAATTGGATCAAGTCCTTGAAGAGATTCTAATTTTTTTGAAATTTGATCCCACTCAGAAGAAGTGTAGACTTTTAAGGATGAATATTGAGGATCCTTTGTAATTACAATCTTATTATGTTTTTGAAGTTGGAGGACATCTCTATATCTAGCCGGTACTAAAAGTCTTCCTTTCTTGTCTAAAGTTACTGCATTAAAGCCATACATTTATAAAATATAAAGTCTTTTTACACACTTTGCAACACTTTTACACACTTTTTCACACAAATAGTTATTAACCTTATTGATAACAAAAAAAGTGAGTTGGTTTGTAAGCCGGATTCTGTAAAAGATGATCATCTATCTTGATATTGTGTTACCACAATACTCTAGCAACCTACCCAAATCCAAAGCGAGCAACTTTATAGGATTTCTATTTGGTTTTGCTTCAAGCTGGGGTTTGCAATGCCTTAAATGTTACCATTTAAGCGGTAAGCTCTTACCTTACCATTTCACCCTTACCAATAAATTGGCGGTATATTTTCTGTTGCACTTTCCGTAAGCTCACGCTTCCCAGGCGTTACCTGGCGCTTTGCTCTTTGAAGTCCGGACTTTCCTCTAAAAAATTAGCGATCATCCAACCAACTCATCGCTATTATAGTAAAATTTTTTTATTTTTCTATAAGATAGTCGTATACATCTCTCTTATTTTTTTTTGTTATTAGAGAGATTAATTTTGCTGCATCTGATGCTGATAGTTTCTCCAAAAATGCTCTCTTTACTTTTTTGTTAATTTCAAGCTTTTTATTTTTGATTAAACTGCCTTCAAGCACTAGTACTATCTCACCCTTTAATGAAATACTTTTTTCTTCAATTGTTTTTATAATATTGGATAAATTACCAACGATTATATTTTCGTGAAGCTTAGTCATTTCTTTACATATAGAAATTCTTCTTGAGGGTTCAAATATGTTTTGCATATTGTTTATAGATTTTTTCAACCGTTTTGGTGATTCAAAAAATATAGATGTTTTTGAATCGTTCTTAACTAAGTTAAAAAAATTTTCCTGATCATTTTTTTTTCTCGGAATAAAACCATAAAATGAAAATTGATTTGTTGGAAGACCTGACATTACAAGACCGCTTATAACTGAGCTTGGTCCAGGAATTAATGAAAAAGCTATATTTTTTTTTATGCACTGTTTGATTAACTTGTATCCTGGATCAGAAATGGCAGGAGTTCCAGCATCAGTAACTATTGAGACAGATTTATTTTCTTTAATAAGATCTAATATCTCCCCTATTAGTTTTTCTTCATTATGTTCATGAAAACTTTTTGATTTTTTTTTACAATTAATATGATTTAAAAGTTTTTTAAAATTTCTGGTATCTTCTGAGTATAAATGATCTGAGTTTTTGATTACCTCAATAGCTCTGAGTGATATATCATTTAGATTACCAATTGGTGTAGATATGAAATTTAACATTTTTAAAAAATTCTTATGAAGCTAACCATAACATTTATTTTATGTGCTTTATTTTTATTTTTATCATCTTGCTCAAGCATAATTGTATTAAATGATAACTCATCAAATGATAAGGAATTTTTCAATTCAATCTTTAACGAATCAAACATAAGCAACTCTCAAAAAAAAGATTTATCCAATATTGTATATAAGCTCTATACATTTAATTACTTATTTGAAGAAGAAATTGAGACTTTGCTTTTTAATCTAGAAAAAAATAGCTTTAAGAAAAAGTTCCATGATGAGATAGAAGATTTATTATTTAAAAATATTATCGCTCAAAAAAATGTTCTTAATTTAAAAATTAAAACATCGAAAAAAAATAAAGAATTAATTATTGAGTCTCTTTTGAAAGAGAATATAAAGTTTAACATTGATTTTAATTTCCCTAATAGCTTTGAACTTAAGGAAGATATTTTAAATTCAAAAAATAAATTTTTCTGTAAAAGTTTTATTGATGAACAACAGAAATTAATTGATAAAAATGTCTTTATTCTTGACAGAGATTTATCAAAAAAGATTCTCATAGTCTATTCTAAAGAAAATCTTAAAAAAATTGAAAGACTTAAAAAAGATTATCCTGACGAAATATATTATTTAATTGACTCTTCAAATCTTGAGAGTGATGTCCAGATGCTACTAAAAGCATATGATAGTAATCAAAGATTATCCTTAATCGAATCCTTAGATAAAAAAATTACCATTGAACATTTTCCGAGATCACGAAATGATATTGATAAAGTATATTTTCTCTTAGATTACCAATTAGGGAAAACAATAATACCAATTTATAGAAATCTTGATTTTGGATCAAAGCTTTTTTCAAATACAAAAATTATTCATGGAGCTAATAATATTAATGATTTAGCAGATTTTGAAAGTATTTCACTTCCAATTAATAAGCAGATGATAAAAAGAATCGCAGAAAAAAATGATATAACTAATATAAAAAGTGAACTTGAAAAAATGGTAATTAGTGATTACCTAATTTTAGAAAAAGTAAAAAATAACAATTTTTATAGTTCAGAAATATATTTAAGTAGTGGTTTTGCAGATATTAATGAAAACGAATGTATTTCAAGAAATATACCAATGTGGAAGGTTGATATTAATGGACTTACTGATCAGATTTAAGATCTCTTTCAAGGGAAGATAGGCTATCTAGAAACCCAGGCCTCTCAAACACAGATTTTTGATAATCTATCAATGGCTTTAAATGTCTATTTACAGGAAGTTTGATTCCTATAGAAGGTAGTCTCCACAAGATAGGTGCAAAATAACAATCAACAAGAGTAAATTCGTCGCTCATAAAAAACTTAAATTCCTTAAAAGTTGGTGCTATAGAAGAAATTTCATGCAACAGTTCTTCTCTTATTTTAATTAATTCTTTTTCAGACTTCTTACCCTCAATTAAAGTATCAACCATCGGACACCATTCTCTGTCAATTCTCAACATTAAGGTTCTACTATTTGCTCTAGCAACTGGATAAACTGGCAATAAAGGAGGATGAGGAAATCTTTCATCGAGGTATTCCATCATTACAGATGTATCGTGGATTGCTAGGTCTCTATCAACCAATATTGGAAGTTTATGATAAGGACTGATTGATAAAATTTCATCAGAAGTTTCTTCAAGTATTAGCTCATTAATCTCAGCTGAAATATCTTTTTCAGCCAAAACAATTTTAACTCTTTGACTATAGTGATCATCTCTGTCTGAATATAAAATCATATCTTCTCCTCTTATTTTTTTAGATAATCTTTATGATATTCTCTATACAACAAAGAAGAAACTGCAGTAAAAATTAAGAAATAAAATACTACATACCAACCAATTCTTTCTCTTGTTGCCTTAGATGGTTCACCAACATAAACTAAAAAATTTGTTATATCATATATTAAATTATCAAATTCTTCTTTGGTTAATGCACCAGTTCCTTTCTCAACCTCTAGAAAACCACATTTTTCCTTAGTAACAGCATTTCCAAATTCATCTCTTTTTTCACCCCCGTTGGATGCTATTAAAGGTATGTTTTTACAAACTAACTTTTGATTACCTTGAAGAGACATCAATACATTTGGCATAGCCGTTCCTGGGTAAACTAAGTTATTGACTCCATATTGTTTTGAAGAATCCTCATAATAAGCTCTCAAATATGAATAAATCCAATCATCACCTTTGTATCTTGATACTAGGGTGAGGTCAGGAGGCATTACACCAAACCAATCAGCAGAGTTTTTAGGCATTGCACCTGTCATTAAATCGCCAGCTTTAATAGATTTATCAAAAACAAGGTTTTCAAAAAAGATATCCTCAGGAATCTCAAGATCTTTTGCTACCCTACCCCACCTAGAATATTTAAGTGAGTGGCAACCATAACAATAATTTATATAAGCCGAAGCACCTCTCTGAAGAGATTCAGTATCATTTAAGGAATATTTAAAATTATCACATTTACCATAATCTTTACATGGACCGCCCTCTGCAGAGTAAACTTCTCCACTAATAAAAACAATTAGAAAAACTAGTAACGCCTTATTGAAAAATTTTCTTATCACAATCTTTGTGGAACTTCTTTGGTAGTTTCATACTTTGTATATAGAGGCATTAGCAAGAAATAAGCAAAGTAAATTACTGTACAGAGTACACTCATTGTTTTTCTAATTTCTGTTACACCAACAGTTCCAAGGTATCCAAGAGTAATGAAGCTGACTCCAAACATTGTAAGAGCAATTTTGCTATATAAGCCTTTGTATCTAATTGAGGCAACCTTGCTCCTATCTAACCAAGGAACAACAAAGAAAATTGCTACGGCTGAGCCCATTACAATTAGTCCACCAAGAGGATCGGGTACAGCTCTTAACATTGTATAAAAAGGTGCGTAATACCAAACAGGAGCAATATGTTCTGGCGTTACAAGAGGGTTAGCCTCTTGAAAATTTGCCATTTCTATAAAATAACCTCCACCTTCAGGGAAAAAGAACATAATTATGGAGAATACTGTCATAAAAACGCCAATGCCTACTAATGCATTTAAAACTTTATATGGAAAAAATGGAACACTATCTAAAGGTACGCCATCATCATCAAGGTGAGCTTCGATATCGACCCCTTCTGGATTACCAGCACCAACCTCGTGGAGAGCTACTAGGTGAAGAAAAACTAAAGCTATTAGAACTAATGGAAGAGCAACCACATGAAGTGCAAAAAATCTAGAAATTGTAATCCCTGATATATAGTAATCACCTCTGACCCATAGTTCAAGAGACTCACCTATGTATGGTATTGCTCCAAAAAGGGAAATAATTACTTGAGCACCCCAATAAGACATTTGCCCATATGGCAGAACATATCCTAAGAAGCCTTCAGCCATCATTGCTAAATAAATTGTACATCCAAATACCCATACTAGTTCTTTTGGTTTTTGATAAGATCCGTAAAGCAATCCTCTAAACATATGTAAGTAGATGACCGCAAAAAATAAAGATGCTCCTGTAGTATGGATATATCTTATTACCCACCCGTAATCCACATCTCGCATAATATATTCAACAGAAGAAAATGCCTGCTCTTCTGTATTAGAGTATGGCATTATCAACCAAATACCAGAAACTATTTGGATTATAAGCACAACAGAAGCTAGAGCTCCAAACAAGTACCAAAAGTTTACTTTTGAAGGTACAGGATGTTTTGAAAGATGCCTTTCAAAAGTATTTACGATTGGAAGCCTGGCATTAAGCCAAGAGAATAATTTACCAGCCATTTCAGTCATTTATATCTCCTTATCCTCTCCAATAGTTAAAATACTTCCCTCAAACATATGAGGAGGTACTGTTAAATTTGTAGGTGCTGGAACACCTTTATAAACTCTACCAACCATATCAAACATCGATCCATGGCATGGGCAAAAAAACCCTCCATTCCATGATTCATCCCAAGGTTTTGGCTCTACTTCAGGATGATACTTTGGAGAGCAACCTAGATGTGTACAAACACCAGACATAATTGAATACTCAGCACTTCTTGATCTAGTCGGATTTAATCCTTTGTATAACTCTGTTATTGTTTCAGAATTTGGGTCTGCTAACTTTGATGCAGATTTTTCAAGACTTGCAAGGCTTTCGTCAGTATGTCTTACAACAAATACTGGTTGTTTTCTCCAAGCAACTTGTATTTGTTGTCCATATTGCATTTTCGAAACATCTATTTTTACTGGAGCACCAGCAGCTTTTGCTTTTGCACTTGGATTCCAAGCTGCAATAAATGGTGTTGCAGCGAAAGGTAATCCAGACAAACCAACTGCGCTAGTTAAACCTATTAAAACTTTTCTTCTTGTTTTATCTTTCTCTTGCATTAAGAATGTGTGCTTACGAAATACAAATTATTATAGCATATTGAAGTGATATAAAATCTACTTATATATAAAAATAAAAATTATATATAAAGTTTATCTCTTTGAAAACTGCTTACTTTTTCTTGCTTTTACCAGACCAGGTTTCTTTCTTTCAACTTTTCTAGGATCTCTTGTAAGAAGTCCTGCTTTCTTTAACTGAGGTCTCAACTCTTCATCAAATAAAGTAAGTGCTCTTGAAATACCATGTCTTATTGCTCCTGCCTGACCAAAACTACCGCCACCCTTAACTTTTACATCTATATCTATCTTTTCAACAAGTTCAGTTAGTTCGAGAGGCTCTAGAACTAACATTTGAGCAACTTTTCTGCCAAAGTAATT
>MDSV01095907.1_pt1 | contig 13795 bp, 9 predicted proteins | sample 810851 | NCBI WGS metagenome assembly MDSV01 (sample SAMN05326640, study PRJNA326480) | marine metagenome | isolation source: seawater | place: Atlantic Ocean: North East | collected 2012 | reverse complement strand
GGAATGGAAATGTGTATACTTCATCAGGAGTTTATGTAGATACATTACCAAATGTACATGGCTGTGACAGTATTATAACAATGGACATTACCATCAATAATTCGATTGCTATAACTGATAGTATAACAGCTTGTGACAGTGCTGTATGGAATGGAAATGTGTATACTTCATCAGGAGTTTATGTAGACACTTTAGGAACAATTAATGGCTGTGACAGTATTGTAACAATGGATATGACCATTCATAATTCCATCGCTGTTTCAGAAAATATGACTGCTTGTGATAGTGCGGAGTGGAACGGTAATGTATATACCGTATCTGGAGTTTATACAGCTACTTTATCTACTGTAAATGGATGTGATAGTATCGTTTCTATGAATATTACCATTAATAATACCAATTATGGAACAGATAGCTTGGTTACTTGCGACAGTGCTATATGGAACGGTAATGTCTACACTTCATCAGGAATTTATATAGATACATTATCCAATATTTACGGCTGTGATAGTATTGTCACCATGGATTTAACCATTTATAATTCTACTACTTCAAATGATAGTTTAACTGTTTGTGACATAGCAATCTGGAATGGCAATACCTACACTAGCTCTGGAATATATATAGATACACTATTAACAACTAATGGGTGCGACAGTATAATAACCATGAATTTAACTGTAAATAATAGTGTCAATACCACCGATACCATGGTAGTTTGTGATACTGCTTTATGGAATGGAGTGATTTATACATTAAGCGGTATTTATAAAGATACTCTACCAACAATTCATGGATGTGATAGTATTATAACTATGAATATAACTGTATACAATAGTATAACTACATTCGACGTGGCATCCGCTTGTGATGAGTATACTTGGCAAGGAAATAATTATACATCGACAGGAACCTATTTTGATACTTTAACCACTATTCACGGATGCGACAGTATACTTTTATTAAACCTTACCATAAATAATAGTTCTCCACTTGATGCTGGATTAGATACTACCCTTTGTTTTGGAGAATTAATTACTTTACAAGCCTTAGGTAATGGAACTATTTCTTGGAATAATGGTATTATTGATGGACAAGCATTTACGGTAAATTCAACGACAGAATATGTTGCACAATTAACCAATTCAGTAGGTTGTATAACTACTGATACATTACAAATAACGGTAAACCAACTGCCTTTAGTTGACGCGGGTCCAAATCAAGTAATTTGTTTTGAAGATTCCGTTCAATTAATTGCTTCTGGCGATGATAGCTTATATTGGTATCATCCAACTATTAATATAACAGATAGTAGTTTTGTGGTTCCAAATCAAACTACTACTTACTATTTAAATTCCTTAGATAGCAACAATTGTTCTAACAACGATAGCATCACAGTTACAGTCAATGATTTACCAACAATAACCATAGACCCTGTACCACCAGTATGTTATGGAGACAGTATTACATTAAATGCAAATGGAGGCGTACTTTATTTATGGAGTGGAGGAGTAAGCAATAACTTTACTTTCTTACCTGATTCTTCTACCACCTATTTGGTAAATGGTACAGATATAAATGGTTGTCAGAATACAGATTCTATAAATATTCAAGTAAATGCTATTCCAACTATTTTTGCAGGTAATGATACAACCATCTGTATATTAGATACCATTGTATTAAATGCTAGTGGAAGTGTTAATTCTTATAATTGGAATAATAATGTTTTAAATGGAGTTGCCTTTACTCCAAATACATCTAATCTTTATGTAGTTAGTGGAACCGATTCTAACTCGTGTTTTAATTCTGACTCGGTAAATATTACAGTGATTGAAATTACGGCAAATGCAGGTTTAGATGCTGAAATTTGTATTGGAGAATCCGTAACTTTAACAGCTAACGCCCCTAACTCTGTATGGTCTTCGGGAGTAATAGACGGAGTATCATTTACCCCAGACTCCACAGCCAATTTTATATTAACAGTTTCCGATACGAATGGATGTAATGGATTCGATTCAGTATTAGTAACTGTTTTCAATCTTCCTAATGTTACAGCTCCTGACGATACGGTGGTATGTAAAGGCGATGAAATACAATTATTTGGAGCAGGTGCCAATACTTATCAGTGGGACAATGGGTACTTTAATGGGGAATCTTTTGTACCAGAAACATCGGGCTATCATATTGTCACAGGTGTAGATTCTAACAGATGTGAAAATACAGACACCATGTATATTGAATTAATGGAAAACCCTTCCATATCTTACACAGTAAAACCAGTTACTTTTGGAAATGACGCCAGTATAATGGTTTCCGTAAATGGAGGTAATCCATGGTTGGATTGTGGACCCACATTACCCAACCAAGAGCCTTACGAATACGATTGGGATATAGATGGTATGGGTGACATGGATGATGATTTAAATCAATTTTATTTAAATCCTGGTAATTACTTCCTAACTGTTTACGATAGTCTTACATGTAGAGATACAGCAACTATAACTATTGGAAATACTTTCCAAGTTTCTATACCAAATGCGATTACACCTAATAACGATGGGTACAACGATACATGGAAAATAAGAGGAATTAATAATTTCCCAAATGCCAGTATCTTAGTATTCGATATTCAAGGCCAAGTGATTTATCAACATTTTAATATAAATGGAAATTATCAGGAGTGGAATGGGACCTACCAAAATAATCAGCAATTACTTTCTGCTGACTATTATTATTTAATTATACTAGATAAAGATAATCCAACTCCAGACAATACTTTTGATGGTTCAATAATGATTACGTACTAATGAATAGAATTGATACATATAAAATATGGTTGCTTTTAGTATTTATTGTTATAATAAATCTATTTGGTTGGTCACAAAATGTGCTGCATAGAAATAACTATTTTATTCAAGAATATTTAATTAATCCAGCTTTTACAGGAAGTAAAGACTTCAACCCTTTCTACATGAGTTATAGAAATCAATTTTCTCAGTTGAGAGAAAGACCTCAAGTTTTTTCAGCAAGTGGGTATTATATAATTGATCCCTCCAGTAATATTGCTGGAAGTCTATATTCGTCGGAAACCCCCTCTTTTAGTCAAGTTTTTGGTGAACTAAATTACTCTCACGACTATCATTTTTCTCAATGGGCACATTTTACTTTTGGCGGTGGATTAATATTTAACCAAACTTCACAAGATTTTTCTAATGTGGAAGTAGTTGACATAGGAGATCCGTCTCTTAATATGGGAAATACATCTGGAACAGCTGTTGATGGTTCTATTGGATTTAAATATTTTTTAAAGAGGTTTAAAACAGGATTTTCTGTAAAAAATATACTTGAAAGTAATACCTCTAACCAATCTTCTATTGAATATGGAGAAAATAAACTAGCTAGAGAAGTTAATTTTATTGCCCAGTACGATTTCACTATCGATTCTATTTTGCATATAGAACCTCTTTTTGTAGCAAGAAGATTTACTCAGAAAAAAGAGAATTATTATAATTTTTCTGTAATTGCAAATTACAATAAACTTTACACACTAGGAGCAACCTATCGACTCGACAAAGACCTTTCCCCTAACGCAGTAGCATTAATTGGAGGATTGGAGTACAATAAATTTTATTTTTTGTATAGTCACCAATTATTTGTTGCAGATGCTGATGTAGCTGGAAATAATACTGAGTTTACTGTCGGTTACCGTTTTCCATTAAGTCCAAAAAAAGCATTTGTCGACAATGATTTAGATGGAGTAATCAATAGAAAAGATACTTGTCCTGATGTTTTTGGACCTAAGAAATATAGCGGATGTCCTTTGGAATTCTGGGCACCATTATTGGCTATGCAAGCAAAAGCCGATGCAGATACATTAACTTTAGATGACTCTCTAATGTTCAGATTTGATAAGTTAACCTCGGACCAAGCAAATAATGTAAAACTCTATTTAATTGATGATGAAGGAAATGTGATCTATCAAGCCATGAAAACAGATGATGGCTTTATTTTCAATTATTTACCACCTGATGGAAAGTATTATTTTAAAATGGAAAATATTCCTGAAGAGCTTGGTTTTGAGTATATAGAAATTTCCTTTCTTGAAAACGATGTTAAAAAAACCATGTTGGCTCATTTAACACAAAACAATGGTATTTATATGTTCTCTAGGATTTTATCAGATACTAGTGATGTAGCTAAATTACTTATAATAAATGATGATAATCAAGTCTTAGCAGTAGGTATTCAAAAAGACGGTGTTTTTGTATTCAATCACCTTCCAGAAGATAAAAACTACCATTACAGTTTAGTAGAAAGTGATTCAACAACATCACAGGATTCATTTCATGTCTCTTATAATTTTGAAGGACAGGAAGAAACTATAAGAACAGTTTACCATAAGATAAATGGTCTGTATAAATATTCCCCACACTTTATTGATGACGAATCTTTCGATGATTTAGCGCTGAGTTTTGAAAATGAAACTGAGGAATATATATTTAATTTTAAAAAGTTAACAACTGAGCAAGCAGAACAAGCTTCATTAGTAATGGTAGATGCTGAGGGTAATATACTCTCTACAGCTGTAAAGACAGAAGACGGCTTTGCATTTACTCATATTCCTACATCAGGTGAATATTTTTATAAACTAGAAAACATGCCTGAGGGGACAAATATAGAGTTTATGGAAATTGATATCATTGAAGATGGTTTAAATAAAAAGGTAGTAGCTAGTGTTGATGATTATAAGAATGTATTTGCATTCCAAAGGCTCAATTCGGATCAGGCAGAAATGGCCAATTTAGTTATTGTAGATGCAGATGGAAATGTATTGTCGACCGCTGAAAAAACAGATGGAGGTTTTGTTTTTAATAAATTACCTTCTTCTGGAGAGTATTTTTATAAATTGGAAAACATGCCCGAGGGAACAGACATAGAATTTTTAGAAGTAACTATATTAGAAGATGGTGTTAAGAAAAAAATTGTTGCCGACGTTAATCCAAAAGAGACTACAGTCAAACTTAATAAAACCGATCAAAAAATTATGAGCTCGTTAAGAGCATTAAATAATGAAACCATTAAATCCATGTCTAAGGCTGAAGCCAGAAAAAGAGGCCATTATCTAACGATACAAGTGGGCGCGTTTAGATTCAGGATGAATGAGGAAACCCTAGACTTTATTAATATTAATTACGGAGACGATTTCCATATTATTAGAGACAAAAGATTGGATTACGACCTTTATATGTTAGGGAGATATAAATCTTTAGAAGATGTTAAGGCAATGAATGCCATTATAAGAGAAGCCGGCTTTTCCGATTGTTTCATAATGGGGGTTGAAAAGAAAGCCCCAGCTTCAGCTTTAAAGATTATTAGAAATTATTCAGGATATAAATAAATTAAAGCGTTCATAAAAAAAGACGCTTTAAGCGTCTTTTCAATTTTAGTTGCGGGGGTAAGACTCGAACTTACGACCTTTGGGTTATGAGCCCAACGAGCTACCAACTGCTCCACCCCGCATCACAAAGTTAATTTTTGTTTCTATTATTGCAAATTAAAACCTCTAAAATGTCGCATAAATCTGGATTTGTTAATATAATAGGAAGTCCTAATGTTGGAAAATCTACTTTGATGAATCAATTAGTGGGGGAAAGACTTTCTATTATTACATCTAAAATGCAGACTACTAGGCATCGTATAATGGGGATGGTCAATGAAGAGAATTACCAAATTGTATTTTCTGATACACCTGGAATAATTGATCCTGCTTACAGGCTGCATATAAATATGATGAAATTAGTCTCTGAAGCCCTTAAAGATGCAGATGTTATTTTGATGGTTACTGATATTTATGAAGACCCTACTAAGATGGAAGAACGGTTAATTCAAATTAACCAAATGACTGTTCCCACACTTTTATTATTAAATAAAATAGATCAATCTGAGCAAAAGACATTAGAAAAATTAGTAAATCAATGGAAAATAAAACTACCCAAGGCTGAAATTCTCCCTATATCTGCTCTTCACAATATGAGTTTGGAATTTATTTTTCCAAAAATAGTAGAGTGGTTACCCGAAAATCCTCCCTATTTTGATAAAGACCAATTAACTAACAAGAGCATGAGATTTTTTGTGTCAGAAATAATTAGAGAGAAAATATTGAAAATTTATCAAAAAGAAGTTCCTTATTCTTGTGAAGTAACTGTAGAGGAGTATAAAGAAGAAGAGAAAATAGTTAGAATAAGAGCTAACATAATGGTATCTAGAACTAGTCAAAAGTCTATTGTAATTGGTCATCAAGGAAAAAAAATAAAAAAATTGGGAATAGAATCAAGAACAGATTTAGAATCTTTTATTTCTAAAAAAGTACATTTAGAGTTATTTGTAAAAGTAGATAAGGACTGGAGGGATAAAGAGGGTAAACTAAAAAAATATGGATATTGAGTAATATAGTTGCAATTGTAGGAAGACCCAATGTAGGCAAATCCACCTTATTTAATAGATTAATTGGCGGTAGAAGAGCAATAGTTAAAGAAGTAAGTGGAGTAACTAGAGATCGTCATTATGGTAAGTCAGAATGGAATGGTAAACAGTTTTCAGTAATTGATACAGGAGGTTATGTTTCCGGTTCAGACGATATTTTTGAAGGAGAAATTAGAAGACAGGTTGCTATTGCTATAGAAGAAGCTACTGTCTTGATATTTGTGGTAGATGTTGAAACTGGAATTACCGATTTAGACGAATCTGTTGCTCAACTATTGAGAAACTCAAAAAAACCAATAATAGTGGTTGCTAACAAGGTGGATAATAATGAAAGAATTAATGATACATTTGAGTTTTTTCAGTTTGGATTAGATCATGTTTTTGGAATTAGTGCTATAAATGGCTCAGGGACTGGAGAAATGTTAGATCATTTAGCAGAACAACTTTATGATGAAAAAGAAGATCAAAATAACGACACGCCAAGAATTGCCATTGTAGGAAAACCTAATGTAGGAAAATCCTCCTTAACCAATGCATTATTGGGAGAAGATAGAAATATAGTTACAGATATTTCCGGAACTACGAGAGATGCTGTTGACACCCATTTTAAGGCTTTTGGTTTTGATTTAACATTGGTAGATACTGCAGGTATAAGGAAAAAGAGTAAAGTGCATGAGGATATTGAATTTTACTCTGTAATGAGAGCTATAAGAGCAATTGAAGATTGCGATGTTTGTTTATTTATGATTGATGCCAAGGAAGGTTTACAGAAACAAGATTTAAGTATTTTTTCTGTTGTAGAGAAGAATAAAAAAGGGATAGTTCTTTTAGTAAATAAGTGGGATTCTATAGAAAAGGAAACTACAACCACAAAATCCTATGAGGAAGATATTATTTCAAAAATTGCTCCATTTACAGATTTACCAATTTTATTTGTCTCGGCTCTAAATAAACAACGAATACATAAAGCTCTAGAAACAGCTATGGTAGTATTTGAAAATAGAAAGCAAAAAATAGCTACTTCTAAACTTAATGAGGTGATGTTAGCCGCCGTTGAAAAGACTCCACCCCCGTCAATTAAGGGCAAGTATGTAAAAATCAAATACGTAACTCAATTGCCCACTCACTCTCCGACATTTGCATTTTTTTGCAACCTACCGCAATATATAAAGGACCCGTATAAAAGGTATTTAGAAAACCAAATGAGGAAGTCTTTTGAATTAACAGGTGTGCCAATTAGAATAGTATTCAGAAAAAAATAATGAATTTATTAGAAGTTGGCTTTTATTTTATCTACATAATCTAATTTTTCCCAAGGAAATAATTCAACCTCAATAGAAACATTTTTTCCATCTGCTGATGTAAATTCTTTGGTAACTTTTTCGGCTTTCCTGCCCATATGTCCATATGCAGCAGTTTCAGAATAAATAGGGCTTCTTAGATTAAATCTTTGTTCTATAGCATAGGGTCGCATGTCAAATATTTGATGGACTTTTTCAGCTATTTGTCCATCATTTAAATTGACATTGCTGGTACCATAGGTATTGATATATAAACCTACTGGTTCTGCAACACCTATAGCGTAAGCCACTTGAACTAATACTTCATTGGCAATACCAGCAGCAACTAAGTTTTTAGCAATATGTCTTGTGGCATAAGCAGCAGATCGATCTACTTTACTAGGATCTTTTCCTGAAAAAGCCCCTCCACCATGAGCTCCTTTACCGCCATAAGTGTCAACGATTATTTTTCTACCGGTTAAACCAGTATCTCCATGTGGTCCTCCAATCACAAAAATTCCAGTTGGATTTACATGGTAATTAATATCATTATTAAATAATTTTTGAATATGATTGGGGAGTAATTTTTGAACTCTAGGTACTAAAATAGTAATTACATCGGCTTTAATTTTGGCTAGCATATTTGTTTCCGAATCGAAACTATCGTGCTGAGTAGAAACTACTATGGCATCAATTTTAACTGGATTATTATCATCATCATATTCAATAGTAACTTGTGATTTAGAGTCAGGTCTTAAATAAGTCATTTCCTTTCCTTCTCTTCTAATTGCAGCTAGTTCCTTCAATAGCAAATGAGATATTTCTAATGGAAGTGGCATAAAATTTTCTGTTTCTTTGCTAGCATATCCAAACATCATTCCTTGGTCACCAGCTCCTTGTTCTTCGTCTTTGGATCTTTCTACGCCTTGATTAATGTCTGGAGATTGTTCGTGTATTGCAGAAAGTACCCCACAAGAATTTCCATCAAACATGTATTCTCCTTTCGTATATCCAATTTTATTTATTACATCTCTTGCTATTTTCTGTACATCTAAATAAGCTTTTGATTTTACTTCCCCTGCCAAAACCACTTGTCCAGTAGTTACTAGTGTTTCGCAGGCTACTTTTGAAGAAGCATCAAATGCTAAAAAATTATCTATGAGCGCATCGGATATTTGGTCAGCTACTTTGTCGGGATGTCCTTCTGATACGGATTCTGAAGTAAATAAATAAGCCATAATAATAGTTTAAAATTTATAAGAGGAAGTATTTTGAGTTTTTTAGCTTTTTTGGTGGTTGCAAGCAATCAAATTATTCCACAAATATGTTGCCAAATGTAAAAAAAACTTTTGCAGAAAAAATTTTATTTAGTCAGTTTTTTAAAGAGCGCTTCTAAATTTTCAGAATGAGATTTCATCTCTAAAATTAAGACATCATTTTTCTGAGCGTATTTAGAAATTATTTTTCTTAAATCGTCTTTGCCGTTATAACTAAATACCCATTGACGATCTTTATTTTCAATTTTTGTTTTTGGAAAAGCTTTTTTAAGTACGTTGAGTGGGATTTTCTTATCAAATTCCACCAATAATATCTGCTGTTTTTCCTCACTTTCAGATTCTTTAAATTCATCTAAAATTTTATCAGCAACAATTTTTCCGTTATTAATTATTACAATTTTATCGCAAATAGATTCTACTTCTTGCATTATATGTGTAGAAAGCATTACCGTTTTGTTTTTACCTAAATCTTTTATTAGAGATCTAATTTCGTCTAATTGGTTAGGGTCCAATCCGCTTGTAGGTTCATCTAAAATTAATACACTAGGGTTGTGTACAATTGCTTGTGCAATTCCCACTCTTTGTTGGTAGCCTTTTGAAAGTTGACCAATTTTTTTGTTAGCTTCCTTCACTAGGCCCACTTTTTCAATTACATTTTCTACAGCATTTTTTAGGTCATTAACTCGATGCATTTGTGCAATAAAACCAATAGATTCTCTTACATAAAGATCTTCATATAATGGATTATTTTCTGGAAGGTAACCAATGTTACTTTTCACTCCAATTTCATCTGAATGAATAGAAATTCCATTTACTAAAACATCCCCTTTAGATGGCTTTATAAAACAAGAAATAATTTTCATAGTAGTTGACTTACCAGCTCCGTTAGGACCTAAAAATCCTACAATTTCACCTGTCTTTACTTGAAAACTAATGTCATTTACAGCTAACTGCTTGTCATAATATTTACTTATGTTTTGTATTTCTATACTCATTTATGTATTAATGTACTACTAAAATAATGCTTAAGATGAGAAAAATCTAAATTTTATGAAATGGATATTAATCTATTGTAAATTTATGCAATGCAAAAAGCAACAGTATACAGATCAACTGGTAGTTGGTATGATGTAAAAACATCGGATGGGGTTTTTTTAAAAGCGAGAATTCAAGGTAAATTTAGAAATCAAGATATAAAAACTACCAATCCTGTTGCAGTTGGAGATCTAGTAGATTTACAAATTAACGACCATAATGAGGCAGTAATAAAAAATATTTATCCAAGGAATAACTACATAATTAGAAAATCTGTTAACTTATCTAAAGAAGCTCATATAATTGCCTCTAACATTGATTTAGCAGTTTTGTTAGTGACAGTAATTAACCCGATAACATCAGCAGGATTCATAGATCGTTTTACCGTTACTGCTCAAGCCTACAATATTCCTATTTTAATAGTTTTTAATAAAATAGATATTTATGATTTAAAAGCTAATAATACCTTAGCAGCTTTTGAAAAAACTTATTATCAAGCAGGTTACCAAACGCTTCAAATGTCTGTTTTGAATGACATTGGAGTTGCGAACTTCATTAAAAAAATTCAAAATAAATCGGTTCTTATTTCGGGGAATAGCGGAGCTGGGAAATCTACTTTGATTAACTCATTAATACCAGATTTGAATTTAAAAACAGGTGAAATATCTTCCTCTCATCTTACAGGAAAGCACACGACTACATTTGCTGAAATGTTTGATTATAATCCATATACAACTATAATTGATACGCCTGGAATAAAAGGTTTTGGATTGGTAGATTTTGATAAAGAGGAATTGGCCACTTATTTTCCAGAAATGTTAGTAGCACTTAAAAATTGTAAGTTTCATAATTGCAGGCATTTAAATGAGCCCGGTTGTGAGGTTTTAAAACAATTAGAAAATCAACATTTTTCTCAAAGTCGTTATCAAAGTTATTTAGCCATGTATCATGAAGATACTAAAGCTAATTACAGAAAAAATGACTATATATGAGAGTGATTATACAAAGGGTAACTGCTGCTTCTGTAAAAGTAAAAGATCGTATAATAGGCGAGATCGATCATGGACTTTTATTATTGGTTGGATATAAAAAAGAGGACACCTTGGAGGACATCATTTGGGTAACTCATAAGATTGTAAATATGAGAATTTTTAACGATGCTTCGAATAAAATGAATCTTTCTTTAAAAGAGTTAAATGGAGATATTTTACTAATTAGTCAATTTACTTTATTTGCCTCCACTAAAAAAGGCAATAGGCCATCTTTTATGAATTCTGCTCCTCCAAAAATAGCTGAAAAATGGTACGAAAATACTATTCAAGAATTTGAAAAACTTTTAGAAAAGGATATACAAACTGGAAAATTTGGTGCAATGATGGATATCTCCATTCAAAATAATGGACCAGTTACCCTATTTATTGACAGTAAAAACAAAGAATGAAATGGAAGAAATTACAATAAAGAAAGCTCAAAAAATGGTGGATAAATGGGTTAATACACTGGGAGTTAGGTATTTTAATGAATTGACTAATATGGCAATTTTGACTGAAGAGGTTGGAGAAGTTGCTAGAATTATGGCTAGAAAGTTTGGAGAACAGAGTAAAAAGAAGTCGGATATTAAATATGAGCTTGCTGACGAATTAGCTGATGTTGTCTTTGTTTTAATATGTATTGCAAATCAAACTGGAATTGACTTAGAAAAGGCGTTTATTAAAAATATAGATAAAAAAACTAACAGAGATGCACAAAGACACGTTGAAAACAAGAAGCTAAAAGATTAATAATGATTAACTTTTTATTTGATATTTGATTTATGACTTCAGAAAAAAAGGATTTATCCAAAAAAGAGACTTCTAGCAAGAGTAAAAAAAACATAGTAATACTTTTGGTGTTATTATTAGTCTGCTCAGCTGCCGGGATAATTTTTTTCAAGAAAAGTCCCGATGAAAAGCAAGAAGTGGTAGAGGTAATTCCCGCAAAAGAAGAACTTGAATTGGATGACGTTCCAAATGACTCTGTTACAGAAATAGATTCTTTAATTTTAGCTGATAGCGTAACTACAGAGCCACCGCCTGAAATAGTAAAACCAATTATTAAAAAACCAAGATTAAAAATTACTAAATCACAGTTAGATAATAACCCAAAATATTGGAAAATAGTAAAGAGCACCACTGAGGATACTTCTTTTTACATCTTGAAAAATTATAAAACAGGGACCAAATTATTTAACAGATATTACACTAAAGAAAAAGCAGAAATAGAATTAAAGAAGTTTAAAAATATTATTACTCAATAAAAAACAATTTTTATGCATAAAAAAGAAATTATTTTTTTTGTATCAATTTTTTTTTATTCCTCCATTTTTTCTCAGATCATTCCATTTGATAGAACTTACAATTGGACCCAATGTGGGTTAAAGGATACTACAACCATTAGTTATAATTCTATTGATTTATCAAGTTATGGATTACATACTTCAGGCCTAATTCCTAATGATAGCTTATTATCTTCAATAATCAATACAACTTCGTCTGGCTCAGCTGCTGGAGTTATTTTAAATTTTCCTACTGGAACTTTTTTATTTAATCAAACCATCAGCTTACCAGGCAACATAGTTTTAAAAGGGAAAGGGGCAGATAGCACTATCTTAAAATTTAATTTAAATGGTTTAGGACATGCTATTGAAGTCATAGGCTCTTTATCCAATGATACCAGTAACATAATACAAGACGCTTATAAAGATAGTAACTCAGTAAAAGTTAATAATTCATCTCTTTTTATGGTAGGAGACTGGGTTAGAATTATACAAAATGATAGTGCATTAATAAATAATAATTGGGCTTTAAATACGGTTGGTCAGATTGTTGAAATTACTCAAAAAATAAACAATGAATTGTTCTTTGATTCCGATTTAAGAAGAAATTATAATTTAAATCAAACTCCCTATGTTAAAAAAATAGAAGTAAAAGAAAATACTGGAATAGAGTGTCTGAAAGTTCAAAGAGAAGATATTTCTACAAGCCAAGTAAGTAATATTAAATACAGTAGAGCGGTAAATTGTTGGATTTCTGGAATAGAATCTGATAATTGTAATTTTGCTCATATTGATGCGGAATATAGTTCCAATTTATCAATTTCTAAAAGCTATTTTCACGATGCTCAAAATTATGGAAGTGGAGGAAAAGCATACGGAGTAATGTTGCATTTTACTACCAATGAATGCTTAATAGAAGATAATATTTTTAATCATCTAAGACACTCTATGATTCTTCAAGCAGGAGCTAATGGAAACATTTTTTCCTATAATTATTCTTATGATCCCTATTGGACAGGTGTCTTCTTTCCAGCAAACTCTGCTGGAGAAATTGTTTTACATGGAAATTGGCCCTATGCTAATTTATTTGAAGGTAATGATGTGGGTAATATTGTAATTGATAATTCTCACGATGCTAATGGTCCACACAATACTTTTTTTAGAAATAGAGCAGGTGGTTATGGTATTTTCTTTAGCGATACTTCTTCGCCAGGACAACACTTTATTGGTAACGAAATATCCAATGACTCTCTCCCTGCTCCGTTTAATAGTTTAAATTATTTTATACAGGGTTCTAATCATATACTTTATGGCAATAATTATCTAGGAACTATAGACCCATTAGGATCGGATTCTTTACCAATAAATTCTTTTACTTATTTCTCAAGACCTGATTTTATTCCGGC
>MDSV01200622.1_pt1 | contig 13796 bp, 13 predicted proteins | sample 810851 | NCBI WGS metagenome assembly MDSV01 (sample SAMN05326640, study PRJNA326480) | marine metagenome | isolation source: seawater | place: Atlantic Ocean: North East | collected 2012 | reverse complement strand
GATTTGAATACTAACGAAATAGTAATGGTTTTCAAGAAAACTATTAACTCAAACTAGGTTATCATTATAAACCGACTGGCTTTGGTAAGTAATCCATGACGATGAAAGTACCCAAAATGGTAGTTGCAGACTACCTAAAATTATTGCGAGATACAAAAGTCACGGCATCAAAGGAACACGCACTAGTCAACCAAGATGTTCGTGACGGTTTTGTCTATTTTAGGACGTCTGGAGCCATCCTAGCCTTCAAGAACCTCCTAAGAGCCTCTGAACTAGGAACACAGCCAGAAACAGAGGTATATCGTCAGAAAACGATAGATTACGAATGGGACAAAGAGACTGATGGACTGACTGTTGGTTTGGTTTTAGAGAGAATAGAGAACATTCGTGGGCCAGATGGTAGCGGATATTATACTGGTCGCTGTCCTTCTTGTGCTAAAAGAGGCAAGGATTCCGATTCTAATCATTTCAGATTCAATCCAGAGCAATCAGTGATATATTGTTTTTCACAGTGTTCTAGGTTCGACATAGTAGGTGCATTAAAATGATTATTAGTACAGGAATTAACGACGGTTGGCCATCAAATGAACTTAACCTACGTTGGAGAGAACAGAACGAATTAGGACAGTGGATGCGTAAAGAAAAAGTAGTTACCGATTTTAAGCCGTACTTATTTGTTCATCCAAATCATACTAAGGTCAGAGCAGATAAAAGCAAAGGGCTGAAAGAAAGAAGACTTGATAGACATTCTTTGGATGCTTTCCTAGTAGACCGCTACGATGTTGATAGTCACGAGAAGGTCACAGATGCAGTTGCTGCAAACGGCGACCCACTATGGAAGGTTACTTTTGATTCTCCATCACGATTGAAGAAATTTGCACGAGAGGTTAGTGGTACTTACGAAGCGGATGTTCCATATGAAGATAGGTATCTCATAGATAACATGAATGAGTTACCCGAATATGAGCCTAGAAAAGTGTTTATAGATTTAGAGGCTTTGCAATACAATCGTAAAAGTAGTGGGCCAAAAGAAATGAGACAGAAAGGCGCTATATGGGCTGATAGGCAAAGTATCAATGTAATAGGTTGTTACGATAACTATACTAACATATACACGATATGGACACAGCATCCATTAGCACATGAGCACTTACATAGTTTCTCACAAATAACACCTGTAAAAATGATGAAGTTTGACGGTATAGACGTAGAGATACGCCATTTCGCTAATGAGTATACTATGATGCAAGACTTTGTAAAGTGGTTAGAATTAATAGACCCAGATATATTATTAGCATGGGGTATGGGCTTTTATGACTTACCTACATTGTATGCGCGGTTAGAGTCATTAGGTATTGGCGCTGACAAACTGTCGCCATCTTCACTAGGTAAGAATAGGCATGTTGATGAGCCGTCGAGGTGGACTAAGGATAGATACAACTGGACAAGACAACCTATTAGGGGTCGTACGGTTATATCTTTAGACAGGTTATTCGAGCGTGTCTATCGTGATTCTAAGTCAACGAACCTTCCATCTAACAAGTTAGACATAGTTGGACAGAAATTATTTGGTAGGGGTAAAACTGATTTCAGACCAGATTTCTATGACGGTGATTACCACCTATTCCTAGAGGACTATCTATACTATAACTTTAGAGATGTATTACTAATGGTAGAGATAGAAGATAAGTATAACCTAGTTAATGGGCAAATGGCATTACAGCAATTGGCTAAATGTCAAATCAGCAGTACCTTCTATGGTTCGTCTTATGCTAGAGTGTATTTCATGCGAAAGGCTAGTTTCAAACAAAGAAGCGGTTATTATGCGGCTAAGACTGGTAAGGGAACAGATGACATGGCATTGCAAGGTGCTATTGTTTTAGACCCGGAAGATTTAGACTCTGTTGGTTTGCATAAGAACGTAGCAATCCTAGATTTCGCTGGTCTGTATCCATCGTGCATGATTGCCGCTAATTGTTCGTTTGAGACAAAAGTAGCGAAAGGAGATGAACAGGATGATGATATCATTGGTGACGGTTGCAGGTTTAGACGTAGCCCAATTGGTATTCTGCCCGCTTCTGTGTTGGAGTTAGATGAGTTAAGAGACGAATACAAGGCTAAGAGAGATGAAGCCGGTGCAGAGCATGGTAAGACCTCTAACGAGTTTAGAAAGTGGGATGATGCACAAAAGACGGTGAAGAGGCTCAGAGCCACATTTTATGGCTTAATGGCCTTCAAAGGCTACTCTTGGGGCGATATAGATATTGCACGAACAATCACTAAGTTTGGTAGGGATTCTTTGAACGCCATTATGGTTGAGTCTAACAAACTAGGTTATCCTGTGATTTATGGTCATACTGATTCTATCTTCGTAAAGATGGGCGATGACCTATCAACCGAAGAGTGTGTACAAAAGGCACAGGAACTTGGTACACATTTGACAGAGATGATGCAAACTAAGTTGCAATCGAAGGCTATGATTGTCGATTGTGAGATGTTGATGGATAGATTCTACTTACCGAGGCGTAATCGCTACGGTGGAAGGGTAGTTTGGATGCCAGAGGTCGGTTTTAGTATCTCTAACGAGGCTGTAGAGGACAGGATGAAGATACAGGGGTTGGAGGCCAAGCACGCAAATACGTCGCCTGTAGGACGTGGTATTCAACTAAAAGCACTACATATGTTATGGGATGACCATACACCTGAGGAAGTTAAGGAATCTTTGCTAGAGTATATTGCAAACATACGAGACGGTAATGTCAAAAACACGGATTTGATATCTAGGGCTAGATTGGGTAAATGGTTGCCAAATCGAAAAGCCATGCGACACGTAGCCAACAGCAAAGATACCGAAGAAAAGATACAACTTGCTCTCAAAAATGTTTCATGGCATTATTCTGATGGTGCTACTAATGACAACACTTCTGTTGACTCTGATGGCGATGATGCTTGCTATGCTAGTTTGTCTGGAGATGCTCGTGGTGCTGCTTGGCATAACATAGTTTTGGCTAATGAAGAATACGATACACTTGACAAAGGTGATTCATTTTATACCACTTTTGTCAAAGATGGGCCTACGTGGATTCCAGAAGGTGGCTATGTTTCTTTCCATGACCTTGAGCAAATATCTGACTACGAAATTGATGTGGAGTTAATTATCGAAAAGTTTGTTGTCGGTAAATTAGACCACATAATGTATGGTATGGGAATGTCGTTGGATGACCTTCGTGTTCCTAACCGTAAGTTTACGGTGGATGATTACTTTGGCTGAAAATGCTATCGCATGGAAGTTATGCTGTATTTGCGGAAACCACTATAAAGTCGTCAAAGACTTAGATCGACAAAGTATCTACAGATACTCTTCAACTAGAGGCTGTCTTGTTTGTACTTATCGTGATAGAAAAGAAATTTACTACAAAGCGTTGGTAAAGAACTTCGAAATAGATGACGAAAAACATTTTCTAAAATCTTTGAAAACTAATATGTGGTATATGTACCGTGAATTGGGTCCAATAACATCAGAAGACGTTTTCTATCGTGCGGCTGCTAAGTATTGGCAGTCTACTCAGGAGTGAAGTCACCGATTGTAGGCATTGCACCGACTACAATGGATTCAGTGACACCTCTAATTGGGTCTTCATTACCCATTGCAGCCCCACCAATAATTTGTTCTTTTATTCCTTGTATAGATATTCCACCCAATATACTAGGGTTGTCATTGCCGCCCAAACCAGTAGGTGCTAGAGATTTGATATACCCATATTCTCCCATACAATCTACTATAGTACGTATATATCTATTATCATAGTCTCCTATACTCTTAGTAGTTAAATTCATTTGGAAATCTAACTCTTCGTATAAGTTGCCTATTGCTGCTTCTAATCCAAAATTCTTTTCTACCCATTGATGGTTGTTAGTTTCTAGCATACTTAGGTCCACCATTCCGGCAAAAGTATCTACAACTGTGTCGAGTAATTTACTTTCTGCTGATTTCATCGTTAGTACCCATCTACTTTCTTCATTTTGTGACAGTTCTATACTGGTAACACCTGCAACACCATTGAAATTTGAACCAAAAATCAATTCTTTAGCGTACAATAGTGCTGCATCACTGACGTAATTTTCTCTACCTTCTGCTATTTTATAGCCAACCGGCATTATTTGTACGACGAATGCTTGTTCTGGTGCTATTCTACCTTGAAGTATCTTAAACTTGAACAACTCGCTGCTACTACCAGAACTTAGCGCAGTCTTTATTTGATTCAAAGCAATGTCTGGAGAAATTTGATATGTTCCCATTGCCTCAAAGTCAAAATTAACAAACAATAATTTCTTTTCTAGGTCGTAGGATATCAATTTAATTATCTGTTTACCTTTGACTTCTGCTAGTAAAGCCTGAACTCTTGTCGCTTCTGCTTCTGTAGAACCTTCTTGCATATACAATTTCGTCATAGGCGATTTATTGTTAGAGGGACTGTATTCCAAAATTTGTCTTAACCTATCAATAGAACCTTGAACAGATGTTTTACCAGCGAAATGGAACGTTCTAAGTGCAGCCTGAGTAGCCGGTTCACCAATATCTGCCCCTGCTGTAGCCCCTATTGCTTCGCCTATTCGACAAAGGCTGTCTTCATAGTATGTGTTGAGTCGCTTTGCTAAGTTTTTCACGTCGGTTTTACCCATTTCTCTGACTCTCAGTTTGTTAAGAACTGCATTTTGTGTCATATTTGAAACTATTTTATCTATATTTTTAGCGAACGTAGCAATATCAGAGCCTTTAGCACAGTGTAAACAGTCATCTTCTAAAGTCAAACCATGTTTGCAAGCATGGTCATAGAAGAACGGTTGAAGCGTAATAGTATAACCTCGCTCATTAGTAGATGATGTGTTACCTCTAATGTGATATGGAGACAACCCATCGTCGCCTACTATTGGAGAAATGACTCTTTTGGTACGCAAATTGACGACTTGTCTACGTTGATTAACTACACAGGACTCTAAAGCCTTAATCATTTTACGCTCTAGGTAGCCAGATTTAGCAATATTTCCTTGAGCAGACTCTACTGTTGACCTTCTTCCTGCAATAGAAGTCATAAAGTACTCATCTGGTTGCATACCTTTTGAGTAATTCCCTCTAACAAAGCCACGGTGTTTTGGCTCAAGACTGCCTTTTGGGTAGTGTGGTAAGACTCTTCTTGGTTGAACACCTGATGTTACTCTCAGCCCTGCCAGCCTAACTAAGCCGAAAGCACCGGCCATTTGTTGGATATTCATCGGTTTGCCTCTTGCTTTTGATCTGACAGCAATCTGCATGGCATTTCCGCTACCTTGATAGTCTTCTATTTTGTTTAGCATCTTTTTCTCAAAGGTGTCTGTAAATGTAAGTATCTGATCTTCAATGTATGACAACGGATCTGCTAATGCTTCTATTGCTTTTTCTGGTGTGTGGTTTTCAACATACTGTTTCAGTTGTCCATTAGCAAACGCTTGGTCTATTTTTAGTATCTTTTTTGCACAATCACTGTAGAGCCTATCTATATCTTGTTGTACCGGAACTGCGGAAACATCAGCAGTTCCCATTGTATAGCCGACAACTTTGTGAGCAGCAAATCCGAGTCTAGTCGCCAGTTCTATAAATTCTACTAACTTCTCTTGTCCTGCTTCATAGCCCTCATGGTAAATGAAAGATGGAGCAATAGATGCACCTCCTTCGCCAAATGCTGACTTCTCAAGTGTACCAGAAACTAGTTTACCACTCCTAATGACTACCTGTTCTCTAATGGCTTTGCCGTTTTCTCGCTTAACGGCAACAGAGCCGTCTTCAAGTACCTCAGTCAACGGTGTGTCACCGGGAAAACTAGCAGAAACATACTCTGCGTCAAGTATTGTAAATAAGTGATTAAATAATGCTCTGCCAGTATATCCAGGTCCATCAGGCGTCGCAGCGTCAGATTCTGGTAACGAATCCATCGTGCGGTAAGTTCTGCCTTCTTTACCGTCTCTTATTTCACTAAATACAGTCGAATAACATTCAATTGCAGTTTGCTTAGAGACATACGGTAGCCCTTCTGCATTGAATCCAAATCCTGTACTACTATTCCAAGTGTTTGCTTTGGCTTTGTCGGTGTAAGTTAATAGATACAAGCCAGAAGTTTGGTCTTGGTCGGTAGCAACCGTTAACATTCCATACCTAGAATGAATTATGTTCTTTGTTAATGACATTAATTTGATTGCTTCCTGCTTTGCTGCTTCAGATTGAACAAAGTGTGCTTTCATTGCGTCTCCATCGTAGTCTGCGTTGAAGGGAATACAAACTGTTGGGTTCATACTAAGGCTTTTTGTTGATACAATTCTTATTCTAAAAGCCATTATTGACTGCCTGTGTAAAGACGGTGCTCGATTGAATAAGCAAATATCGCCATCCATCAACTCCCTTTTTACTACCATACCTGGTTTCAAGCCATCCATAACATGAGTGAGATGCTCTGCTGAACTGCGTTCTAAAACAGAGCCACCTTGTTCGTTGATATGATTGAACAAACGCTTGGCTTTTGGGTGTACACCATCAATCGTGTTTTGTATATACTGTTTAACTCGAACTATGTTTTCGTTAGTCACTGTTTCAGGATATGTTATACCATCGTCACCCAATAACATGGTCATTGGTACACCGACTTCGTCTATTGCTAAATTTGGATCCGGGCTTATTGCTGAGTAACCTACGTTGTTTACATATTTAGACTGCAGATTATTCCTAAGTCTACCCTTTTTACCTTCTAGCCTATTCAAAACCCCCTTTAAGGATTCTAGTTGAACCCCTGCACCGTAGGTGAAAGTCTGCTTACTTCCTCCAGAACCTATTGTTTGATTGCTATTGTCAATTAATCTAGATACCGAAAACAAAAGCATTTTCCTAGCATATCGTCCACTCCTTACCGCTCGTCCTGAGTTTTTGATTGTGAGCAACTTATTGGCATCGTTAACCACAGCACCGTAGAGTTTAGTTAAATCATCTACGTCAGTTCTACCGTCACTTCTTTGCTTTATTGGCCGAGATGCATTTGGTATGACTGGTAAGACTTCAAAAAACATATTTTCAGGTCTAGATGTTACAGGATTTATCCCTAGAAAATAACAATCGCCGTCAGGGATGTCGCTAAAGATGTCTCGAACTGCCCTGTAACTAAGTAAATCTACACCATCTTCTCTTTTAGTATCATATTGAAACTCTCCAGAGTTAAAGTAGAAAGTAATTTTTGGTGTTATTGCAGAACAGTGTGGGCAGTTTCTTCCAGTCTTATCAACATTATTGAAAAATTTACTCATTATTGCTCTAACTCTTCTTCTCGATGCTATGTTTTTACCACCTAGCGTAAATTCCTCGAGTATTCTAGGTCTTAGACTTTCTAATAAATCGTTAGGTAACATAACTCTACTGCAACTATGACAGGTCTTATTTAATGCGTCTAGCAAAGGCTTAGAGGTATCTCCTTTTCTTTTCGTTTCTCCTAGAAAAAGTATGTTAGGTATAGGTTCTGGTAGTGAGATATGGCCAAAATGCCCCGAACAACTTTTGGTAGAGTCGTTGGTCGATGGGTCAAATGGTAAGTAGCAAGTTGGGCAATCAGAATCTTTAGCCAAAGAACCCATTCTAGGATCCATTGTTCCACCAATAACAGGTGTTATTTGATCCGTATCTTCTCTAAGTGCCTCACCAGTGATAACTTCGACCACTGACATTTTTATTATCTCTTCTGGTGACATTATTTCCATATTGACTCCGCCTATTTCTCTGGCTTCTTTTAGGTCAATACGGTCGTTTTTGTAGTTTGTATAAAATGAAATAGGTAAATCAGGACTTGGGTCACCCTTCATTAGTTTCTCCTTTATTGGTACTTCTAATATCATTCCATCACACCCCTCAGGAATCATTTTTGGGTATGTTTCAGACTTGTCAACAATATCTTCTTCTGTTTTGATTGTTACTAGGTAGTAGACGTCTGATGCTGCACGTAAACCTGCTGCATCTTCGTGCGTCGTTAGATATCTTATTGCTTCACTTTTCCATCTAGGCACCCATTTGTGCTTCAGCCTACCGTTGTTTAAATCGAAATCGATGAAGTCTCTTACACCTACGAATGTCGCACCCTCTTCTTTGGTAGAAGGTAATTCGACTTCTTCTGAATAGATGTCTTCTGGTTTGATAAACCAAATAAAAGACCGTATCCCAACCGCTTCAGGCTCTTCCATATTCTCACGTTCTAATTAACTTGATAGTAACTCTATCGGTAATCAGATACTGAGGATACATTACCAATCCTGTTTCTGGGTCTAGTTCCGCAACATCTGGAATTTTGACTAATGCTTGAGTTAATTCGCCAAGATTGACCACACCATTGGCGCCAACCCTGAATTCTTTGGTAAATTCTGACTCATTCGTCATACTTTCTTTGATTAGTTTAGTTCTACCGTACTTTGATTTGACGCTGAAAGCATTTGATGTGGTATTGCTGCTAATATGATACGATACCAATACTCTCAATGGCACTGCAGAAAATATTTTACCGTGTTGTGTGAAGGCAGAATCCAATCCATAGTACATTCCTGTTGCGTTTGCTATACCTTCTTCGTCTTTAGGCATAGTAATTACTATTTCATCACCTCTAATTTGAATATTATTCAACTGAGAAACATCTAGTGTCTTAGGAAATGTATTATTCTGCTTGTAACCAATGTTAACTACTGCCATTGGTAGTTCGCCAGCATCATTGACCATGCACATTATGACGTTATGTGATGGTAAACCAACACCGTCAAAGGGCGCACCAAATGATACACCTTTTCCACCCAACAAGAAATGATGTATATTATTGCGCCTGATATAATTCTGTCTAAAATTGACTCTACTTGAGTTTAATGTAGCATTCCTTTCGTTGATACGTGCCCTATCTTTTGCTCTCTTCGCAAAGTCGACCATGTTAAGCGCCAACGTGCATTAAGCAATAAGCCTAACCCTGCGCATGACGGTAGGCAATGTAATCAGCCATGTCATTCATTGGATGATCGGAATGACCTCTAACCCACTGAAATTCAACATCACACGGATATGTCTCTAGTATTCTTTGTATGAAATGTTTAATCTCTCCAACGTCTTCGTTATTGGTTTCAACAGCGTCTTCAAGATGCTCTATTGCGGATAGACTATCAGAACAGATTCTAAGAAGGTCTCCTTCTCTCACAGTAGACTTAGACAAGAACAGACCTAGCCTTATAGCAAACAGTTCTGCAACTGTACAATTGTCAACATCGTTAGTCCTACCCATAGATAGTATTAACCTGTTATCCGTTATATTTACTAGTATAGCAGATAGACCTGAACTATACTCTATACTACTCTCTATAGTAGAGGCATCAGTATAACAATTATAGACTACCATATTAATCAGTATATTACTCTTCTATAGTATGGCACTTCGCCACCGACTTTAGAATTTCTTATTATCTTAATTACGTCATTAACTTCAATCTCTTCACCTTGTTCTACTAGGTTGGCGATAGCAGCATCTGAATATTTGATTAACGGTATCTCTTCTAGAGAGACATTTATTGCTTTTAGTTCTCTTTTAGCCTGAGTTGGGGTCAATTTGATGTGCTTTGGTGCATATTTCCACTCAAAGCGCATTTAATCAATCCTCCCAAGGTATGTCATCCCAGTCTTCGTCGTCATCGTATGCTTCATCAGAGTCTTCATCCCAGTCTTCGTCATCTGATTCTTCCGATTCGGTTTCAGGGTTATCGTCGACCTCAGTATCGGCAGACTCTTCTTCGTCGCCTTCGGTATCGTCTCCCACGTCAGTATCGGTAGTTGTATCTTCAACATCGGCGACTTCCTCATCTTCCGCAGGGGGTGTGGGTACTTCTGCTTCTCCATCATCGTCATCTTCTTCAGGTTCTTCTTCAGGTTCTTCTTCAGGTTCTTCTTCAGGTTCGTCTTCGTCTAGTGAATCCCAATCAAGTTCTTCCCAGTCATCTTCCCAGTCATCCTCTTCGGGCATAACCAAATCTGGTGTTTTCTTCTTAGTCGGCTTCTCCTCTTTGGAGTCTTTCGGTTCGTCATCAACAGAAACTAGTTCACCTAATTCTACCAAGTCTATTTTATCATTCTTTTTCTGGTCTAAGGCAGAAAGAAATGAGTCTAATTTATTATCGGCGCTTTCTTCATGCATGGCTTCTATAGAGAAGGTCATCGTGACTTCGTACAGTTTCATCAAGCATACGATGACATGATAAGATACTTAAAAAATACGGTTATAGCAACAAAACATACAGTAATCCATAGAGAATGGTTTAAATAACCTATAGATAACCGACAAGTCGTGGCAAAGGAAGCGACACGAGAGGCTGATTTTACGACTATTCGTATTCGTAAGAAAGATAAAGCCGACTTAGAGAAGTTAGCCTTGCCAAGAGAAGCACTGTGGGAAACTGTGAAAAGAATGAAAGATTCTTTTACAGTCAAAAGAATGGCTCAGAGGAAAAAGTGAATGGAAGAAACACTGGCTTGCCCTTGCTGCGATATTGGAACACTAACTACCAAATCTAATTGGACTATGCATATGAAGCATATGCACCCATCATACAATCTTGCACCGCAACCAAAACTTGGACAAAGATACCAGCGTATTGTTAGTCACATAGAAAAGTGTTTGATAGACTACCGCCACAAGAACATCGAGGTAGTTAGTCTATCTGACATTTCAAACTGGCTCAAAGATAATACAAAAGGTGGAATGGCTAGAAAGCGTGTTTCCAGCCTATTACAAAGACGTCCGCAGTTTGTGCGTCATAGAAAGGCAAGAAGAATTAACTCTAACCAAATTGAATCTTGGTGGTCTTTAGGAGACGTCGAAGCCGCTGCTGATTTCCGTGGCTATGAAAGATGGGTCGATGTAGAGACGAATCTGCCTTTAGTCAATAAAAAGTAAGATACCGGTATCGGTTCATACGTTATAATAATGTAAGGAGAGAACTCCTTACACAACCAAAAGGTGAAACAATGAACAGTGATGGGAAATCAAAATTAATTGTATATGCAGAGCATGACGGAAAACTATGGGCTAGAGAATACACAGAAGAATGTGTTCTAGAGTACCAAGTAGATACCGCCCCAGCATGAAATAAAAAGACGTCTTCGGGCGCACCTTTGGTTATTAGGTAAATATGATAACAATAAAAGATATATGGATTATACTATTTTTGCTGAATCTATTAATAGTAGAGATTGCAATCTTTGCCTATCTTATACTAGTAATAGCACTAGTGGCTTTTGGGATTGGCTCACCGCCACCCATGTATTACCCCTATCCGCTGCTCTACTTAGGAGCGTGGGTATGGGCTACCGTGGCCATTGAATGGGTGTATAATCATAACTTAAACAGGAAGGCGACCTTAAACGCCTAGGACGACGCACCTAGTAAAGCGGACATAAAGCCACTAGGGGATTACTCCTAGATGGCTACCAGTAAGAGATTATTGTAACATACCGGTATCGGTTAATACGTTATAATAATGTAAGGAGGGAAAGCACCCTCTTTAACAGAAAAGGCATTTTTAGATGCCGGCAGCCCTCACAGGCTGCCAACTCACGTTCGCTGCTTAGGCGGCATTTACTTCGGGCTTCGGCCCGGTTCGTGAGATTCCGTAGTGGGTGTCAAAACCCACTACAAAAACTCTATCATCCCGTATGATTCGAGTTAAAATAAGGCCAAGAGCAGCAAAAGCCCGTAAGGGGGGATGGACGGTGCAGAAATGTACAGTTGAACTGCGATTAGCAATTTAAGTTTAAAAACAGAACTTCGAGTACCTTCCTTTTGGAAGTGAACTTATACGCATTGTCATTAACAACCTGACCGCTTTAAGGCGCAGGATGGACTTTGTGAGGAACCTCGAGGAGTGTCTTATTTTAGCATTTGAGATGAATACATCGTGTCTGGACTACTCAAACCAGACTATAAACCAACTGAGTAATAAAAACCAATGGAGGGGCGGTTCGCCGCCTCCCAACGGTTAGTAGATGGCAGTTCCGTTTCTGCGAAAAAAACGGTCAAGTCTGAATTACCCATGAGCATTTTGAAAGTGTGCTCAGAGGTATCTTGAGAAACAAAACTGAGCGTACCAGTTATTAAGAAACGCAATTTTCACAGCAACATTCAGACTGCTGTGTATTAGAGGAGACATTATGAGTAATTTAAAATTAATTCGTAAAATAACTACAAGAGAAGAACTGATGAACGCATTAGCGACAGGAGACAAAGTAACTATTATTCCGAACTACCCTAACGAACAGATGACTGGAACTATCCAGTCAGTAGAAAGGGAAGACGGATCAGGCTACAGTTTCAATGTCGTTATATATGTAAACAACAGCAGAGCAGAAAGAAGAAGAATGGCTACAGGAGTAATGTATACTCCTAGCCAAATACTAAAAACTGTTTACATCAGATTCTCTGCTTGAGAAAGACACTCGATAGGGCCGTTACTATGAAAACAACGGATATTTCAACACAAGCACACGCGCCGTCTCGATGAATTCGGTAGTTAAGAGCAGTGTTGATAATAGGAGATTAAGATGTTTGATATTAATAGTATTACATTGGAAGACTACACGAGATTGCACGCTCGGTCAGATTTGACCGTGGAACAGGAGCGCCTTTTAATTAAGGCATCCTCCATTCACGGAAAGAGATGGGCCGACGAAGAGGCTGCCGCAAGGTGGCTGAAGGCAAACCCAGGAAAGGGATTATCGAAGAATGAGAAGAAGACTCTAAACTTGACAAGAAAGTACGCTTCCGAGCAGAAATCTTGGAAAAGATATAGAGAAGACTTCGACGACGATTATCTCCTTTGAGGGTCTCCGCTTGGGCGCGACAAAAACCCAATAGGCTTCACACACCTAAACCATAAACGTGTTAACAGATAGATTATCTTTCCTTTTTGGGAAGACGATTTATCCGGATATCTTTCCGGATAAACGCTTTCGATGTCTTCACGGACGTTGATTGAGATGGGACTACCAATCCTATCAGATAGATATTAGATGCTATTGTTATAGTATCATTTTGAGAGAGGATAAACAAAAACTGCTATGGAGGTGCACAACACCTACCCCGGCGGTTTCTCTATGACCGAATAGGACTTACAGATTTTGTCTCTGTAAGACTGACGATACCATAACATGACAGATGTTGGGACCAGCCGCATAAGATCGGCCCCCTGTTCCGGATAGGAATTACACATCTACATCTTAGGCGAGTGGGAAATTCAGCAATGCAAGTTGAATCTACTGCTCATGGAAGGGCTTGATTAATTTCAAGTTGGGAAGAAACAAAAGGAAAGGCGTCACGGTGTAACAACTGTGGCGTCTTTTTTTATTAGATTCACATGACAGAAAACAATGAACACGCAGTAGTAACTATAGACGAATTGCGAGAGATTGCTGAGAAAAATACTCGTTGGCGTAAAGCAGTAGAAGATTTACTGAACGACGACGATGTTATAATTAGTTCAAAAAAACCAGACTTGTCTGGATGGGGAGTTATTCCCAGAATGAAAACAACTTGGAGACAAGTCAAACAAATCGCAGACGATTTTAGTGAAGAAAAAATATAAGCCGTCCTACGGGGCGCACTTATTATATAGATAGTTGACAGATATGACTGAAAAAAAACTAAACTATAAAATTGAACTAATCTGCTACGGGCCGGACTCTTATTTCTGCCCTAAGGAGGTGGCTGCCG
>MDSV01138371.1_pt1 | contig 13796 bp, 14 predicted proteins | sample 810851 | NCBI WGS metagenome assembly MDSV01 (sample SAMN05326640, study PRJNA326480) | marine metagenome | isolation source: seawater | place: Atlantic Ocean: North East | collected 2012 | reverse complement strand
GGAGATTCGAACTCCCGGTACCTTTCGGTACACATCCTTTCCAAGGATGCACGATAGACCACTCTGACACCTCTCCGAGAATCTTATTATACTAATATTAAAAAACTTGTTTCAAAATTTATTTTTTTGTATTATCAATCTATGCCAAATTATAAAAATGACCTAATTAATATTCTTGAGATGTTATGGAATATTGAAAAAGATCTTAACTTGATAAGTTATAACGAAACTGAAAAAAAACTATATTACATAATTGCATGGAAAATTTCTAAAACAGGATTATGCAATATAACTGATCTTATAAAAGCTTCAGGGTTTTCAAGATCAACTGTTTACAAGACTATAAAAAAATTTGAAGCTGCAGATTTAATAAAGCTTGAACAATCAAATAATGATAAGCGAGAATTTAACTTAATATTGCTTAGTGCTTAATTATCAAAATAAAGTTTTATTTTAATTTATGAAACATTTTATAAAAGTATCACTGACGGTTTATATTTTTTATATGTTTCTATATTGCCTGTGGTACGTGTTAAGTGTTATTGATTTTGCTAATATTCGTATTGATAATGCTTGGGCTGGATCTCTTTGTTATATACCACACGGAGCAAGAGTTCTAATGGTATGTTTCTTTCGATATTATTCATTACCAGCACTTTATCTGGCTGAAGTGTCAGGACCATATTTGATTAATAGTAACGAAGATTACATGATGGAATATATAAATGGTTGGCAGTATGGATCAATTGGCTGTATTGCTGCAGTGGTTATAGCAGTTGAATTAGTAAAATGGTCTAGAGTTACAGAAGGGAATTTTTCATTTTTTAAGCCTGTGAATTTTAAAAACTATAAATTTGTTATATTGGTAGTATTTATTTCATCATTGCTTAGTGGTGTTTTATGCAATGCAATACTTGCTTTAGTTAATACATCAGAAACAATAGATGTTTTAACTGTAGTTAGGTTTATGGTTGGTGACTTGCTAGGTGCCATAACTGTAATTATTGCTATGTGGATTGTTTTCACCACAGCAATAGATACAAGAATGATAATATCCCCAGATCATAAGTAATACTTTACTACTGTATAGATATACAGTATAATAAATAATATGGACAATATAATTTATTTAAAAAGAGACCCAATATTAATTGAACTAGATAACTCAGTAGATAAAAAATCTGCTAAAAAGATGATTGCATTTAAGTATTTTAATAATGATTTAAATTTATTAAATAATTATTTAGATAATAATAATCATGACAAAAAGCAAAATCATACAGGCAAACTAGATAAGAAATTAATAGAACCTCTATCCCAATTAGAATTTTCATTTTAATTTCATTAAAGTTCTTTATTTAGAATTCATACTGTATATAATTTACTAAGGTGTCTTGTTTAGTAATTTTTTAAGGGGATTTCTAAACATTTTATTACTACCCTGAACATGGAGGTGGTCCTATTAGTATTTATACAACATCAGGAAGTGGAGGGTGTGCCTTTTGACAGAGGTAAAATCCTAGCTTTCGGCTAATTTTTGTTTTAAACATTAGTTAGTTCTTAACCCTCAAATTTATTTGAGGGTTTTTTTATTTTAGATTATGGAATTAAGATACTGGGCATTGCTAATACTTCTAGGCGCCATTTGGGGCAGCGCATTTATATTTATTAAAGTTGCTGCACCTGAGTTCGGAGCTGTCGCATTAGTTCAAGCAAGACTGATAATTGCTTCTTTAATATTTTTACCGGTATTATTAAGAAAAAAATATCTTTTATTGCTAAAACCTATTTGGAAACATTCTGCGCTTCTAGCAATTACAAATAACGCAATTCCCTTTACGATGTTTTCAATTGCAAGCTTTGGATCGGATTCAAATATGCTCGCTATTCTTAATGCAACGACAGCATTTAATACAATGATAATTGCTTATTTTTGGTTAAATGAAAATGTCAGTCTTAAACAATTATTTGGATTAATACTTGGCTTTATAGGCGTTATCATATTAGTAAATCCTGAGTCATCATCCACATCAATCGTTTCAGCTATATTTTGTCTAATGGGCGCAGCTTGTTATTCATTTTCTACAGTTTTTATACAAAAAAATTCTGCTAAAACAAACAAATTAGTACTAATTGGATGGTCAATTATTTTTAGTGCCTTTTTAATGGTGCCTATGACAATAATCTATATGCCAGCCAAAATGCCATCAACTGATGCATTTTTATCAGTGCTATGGCTTGGAGGTGTTTCAACAGGGTTAGCGTTCTTGGGATACGTAAGATTGATTGAAAAAATTGGAGCTGTAAAAACATCGACAGTTGCATATTTTTTACCTATATTTGGTATTATCTGGGGATATATTTTCCTTGATGAAGTTATAACACCAAGTATTATTTTTGGTTGTCTAACAATATTAGTTGGTGTATTTCTAGCAACATCAAAGAAAATACAAAAAATAGAAGGGCAACCTCATGCAACATAATAATCTTGAAAAATTACTTGAAACTGCTAATAAAGAAATTAAACGATTAACTTTTACAGAATCCTTATCTATTATAAACAAAGAGGATGTAGTAATAATTGATGTTAGAGAAGAATCAGAGGTCTATAATTCAGGTGTTATTAAGAATGCAATTCACATACCTAGAGGCCTTTTAGAATTTACTCTTGCACCCAATTCTCAAACAAATCCGATAAAAAACATTAATGAGGAAACATTTCTTCTAGTCTATTGTGCTGGTGGATATAGATCAGCTTTGGCTGCCAAGTCTTTGAAAGATTTAGGGTTTAAGAATGTTTATAATTTGGGAGGCTATCAAGAATGGATTGATAGTGGTGGGGAGATACAACCAAATACATAATACTGTATAATCATAAAAAAATTTTTAGGAGTCGTAATGAAAAAATTAACTTTGATGTCATTAGGAATTATATTTTCCTTTAGCAGCCTGTTTTCCCAAGAAAATTCAGTTGAAGAGGTTATTGTTACAGCAACCAAAACTGAAAGAACTTTACAGGAAGTTCCTGTAGCAGTCTCAGTAGTTACAGCTGAAACTATAGAAAAGGCAAATGTAATGGATATGTTTGATCTTAAATCTGTTGTTCCTTCTTTAGATGCTAGACAATATCAATCTACGATTAATGCAACTTTTTTTATAAGAGGTTTCGGTAATGGCTCAAACAACCCAGGTATCGAACCTTCAGTGGCTGTTTTTGTTGATGGAGTATATAGATCTAAAACGCAATCACAAATTACAGATCTACCCATGGTTGAAAGAATTGAGGTTTTAAGAGGACCCCAAAGTACTTTGTTTGGTAAAAACGCCTCTGCTGGTGTGATAAACATTGTTACAAAAAAACCTTCCTTTGAAAAATCAGGCATGCTTTCAGCAAGTTTTGGAAATAATAATTCTAAGGTTAGTAAACTTTATACAACTGGTCCATTGACGGATACTCTAGCATATAGTTTTAATGCAAACTTTAACAAGCGAGATGGACATTCTTCAAATTCTGTTACTGGTAATGCAACTAATAATAGAGACAGAAGCTCTTTTAGAGCTGAGCTTTTGTATGCTCCATCTGATGATCTTTCGGTAAGAGTGACAGCTGACTATGATGAGTATGATGAAATATGCTGTGCTGTCGGAAGTGCAAGCTACGGACCAGCAAATGCAGTACCAGCTTTATTTGGCGCATCAATTATTCCAAATAATCCTTATACAGAAAAAGCATTTTTTGATTTTGATCCTATCTCAGATGGTGATAACTCTGGTTTATCTATATACATAGAAAAAGATTTTGAAAATTTTAGGTTCGAAAGTATCACTTCTCAAAGAGAATCATATAATTATGAGGTTCAGGATATTGATTTTGACTCTGTTGATTTAGTAGCTCCAAGTCCTATTTCAAAAGATTTAGATGCAGTGACCCAAGAATTTAGAATCTTTTCTGAAGATAATGAAAAATTCAATTGGTTAATTGGCGCTTATTATTATCAAGAAGATATGATTTTTAACGAATCTGTTTATTTTGGTACTTTGTGGCGTTCATATATAGATGCTTTTGTTCCAGGAGCATTGTCAGGAGTTGCCTCAGCATTTGGAATACCTGACTCTTTACTTTTTGGTGCTGGCCAAGGAACTACAGAAGTTGCAACACAAGATAACACAACCAAATCAATTTTTGCTCAAGCTGATATTCAATTAACTGATAAAATAAATGCTTTGGTTGGCGTTAGTTATATTGAAGATGAAAAGTCTGTTTCATATAGCCAAGTTAATACAGATGTATTTTCAAATCTAGATTTTGTTGGCGCTGGCACATTAGGTTTAATAGGTGCGGGCATTCCACCTGCACAAGCAGCTGTTTTGGCTACGGACCCAAACTTTAATCCACTATTGCCATTGCAAGCGCTTCAATTTTTGCCACAATTTGTTAATTATCCAAATTCAGCCCAAAGCGGACAAAGCTCTGATGATAATATTGATTATACTTTCAAGCTTTCATATGCCTTAAATGAGACCACAAGTATTTATGGGGGAATCTCAACTGGTTATAAAGCAACTGCATGGAATATTTCTAGAAATTCTTTACCTGATCCTGTTGAAACGGCTGCTCTTGCAGCTGCTGGTACTCCTGTTGGTCCAAATACGGGAATTGGTAGAAGATATGCAGATCCTGAAGAGTCTGAAGTATTAGAACTTGGTGCTAAAATTTTATTACCCTCAGGTTATTTAAACATAGCCGTGTTTGATCAGAAGATTGAAGGATTCCAGTCTAATACATTTATTGGTACTGGCTTTGTTTTAGCTAATGCAGGCTCACAATCCACAGAGGGTTTTGAGTTTGATTTAGTTATGTCACCAACTGAGAATTTAGATATTGCTATAAGTGGATTATTTATGGATCCAATTTATGATTCATTCCCAGCTTCTAGTGCAGGCGATCTATCTGGGACAATGCCGTCAAATATTTCTGAAGATACTATATCTTCAACTGTTACTTGGAATTGGAATACTTCTAACTGGGATGGATATTTTAGATTAAGTCATCTATATGCTAGTGAAGCTAAGTTATTAGAAAATCCATCATGGCAAGCCATCCTAGAAAGTGCTGGAAATGGAATTAAATCCCAAGATACTTTAAATTTTTCATCTGGTCTTGAAAAAGACAATCTATCTTTAATGTTCTGGGTAAAAAATATTAATGATGATAAATATTTAATATCAGCTTTTCCTGCTGTAGCAGATCCAACTTCATCATCATTTTTTGGTTATCCTAATGCTTACAGGTCATATGGCTTAACTTTAAACTATACGTTCTAAAAATATTTTACGTAATATAAAGGGAGTTTAAACTCCCTTTTTTTATTGGCGCGCCCGGGAAGATTCGAACTCCCGACCCCTTGGTTCGAAGCCAAGTACTCTGTCCAACTGAGCTACAGGCGCATTAAATTATTATAAGATGATAATTATTTAAATATAACAAATCTAATTAATTAATCTCTTGATTACGCTAATAGTTATAATCATTAAACGTATGATATTATTTAGTTAAATTTTAGGGGAAAAAATGAAATTTAAGAGCATGCTTAAAAAAATTCTTATAGCTATTCCATTAGTCTATATAACATTTCTTGGATTGGTCTATGTAGATGTGTATGACAGTAGACCAATCATAGGATTATTTAAAAAAATTCAATCTGATTCTGCTTTAGAAATTGTAGATTTTTCTGTTGATAAAGAGCAGATAGAAAATTCCTTACCTGCAGCAAATCCAGATAGAAATGCATATTATGGTGATCTTCATGTGCATACTAAATATTCCTTTGATGCATATGTCTTCGGTGTCACAGCATCTCCTGATGATGCATATAGATATGCAAAAGGGGAGGGTATAGAACATCCCTTGGGCTATGAAATGAAACTAAGAGAGCCACTAGATTTTTATTCTGTAACAGATCATGGTTTTTATATGGGTATGATTCAAGCATATGCGGATACAACTAGTGATATATCACAAAATGATTTTGCTAAACCTTTTCATAACCTTAATAGAGAAGATAATTTAACTGTGGAGTCTGCTGGTCAAAGATCTAATATATTTAGCTCAGTACTAGGCGCTACAATTATTCTTCCATATCCTGATTGGCATCCAAAATTACTTAAAGCATGGTTTACAAAGAATACTCAACTTGCACTCCAATCGTTTGATTATGATATACATAAATCAGCATGGGCAGATATTGCAAGATCTGCAAATGAACATAATGATCCTGGTAATTTTACAACCTTTATCGGCTATGAGTTTACAACATCAACCGATGTTGAAGGTGGTAATTTACATAGAAATGTAATTTTTAATTCATCAGAAGCCTCAATAAGACCCTGGACTAGGATTGATTCAACAAATCCTGAAGATTTATGGACATGGCAAGATAATTTAAGAGCTAAGGGTGTGGATACAATCGCTATGCCGCATAACTCAAATGGATCAAATGGCCAAATGTTTGAAATGGAAACATTTAAGGGAAATGCAATAGATAATGAATATGCAGAAAAAAGAATGAGAAATGAACCTGTAGTGGAAATCACACAGGTCAAAGGAACATCAGATACACATCCATTGTTATCTCCAGATGATGAATGGGCTGATTTTGAAATAATGGATGTTAGGGTTGGTAGTAGACCTCCAACATTTAGCAAGCCATCAGGATCATATGTAAGAGAAGCTTATTTAAATGGCCTAACTTTAGATTTTACTAAACAAGGAAATCCATATAAATTTGGTTTAATTGGTTCTAGTGATACACATACAGGAGCAGGTGCATTTGATGAATCAAATTATTGGTCAAAAGTTGGATTGTTAGATGGCGATCCTGAAAATAGAGGTTCTGTGCCATTAGCTGAAGAAAATGTTGAAAGATTAGATGAATATATGAGAGCATTCAATCAGCCATTAAGCACAGTTGATTTAGAGCAAGGCAAATATGCTAACACAGGTTTTACCCAGTGGGGTGCTTCTGGTTTAGCAGTAGCTTGGGCTGAAGAAAATACCAGAGATTCAATATTCAAAGCATTTAAAAGAAAAGAAACATTTGCAACTACAGGAACAAGGATAGCTGTAAGATTTTTTGCTGGCTATGATATGTCATCTATAGATTTAAATTCTGAATCACTGGTAAAAGAGTCTTATTCAAAAGGAGTAACTATGGGTGCTGATTTATTACAGGATGAAAATAAAATACCAGAATTTATTGTGTGGGCTCAAAAAGACAAAAATGGTGCACCACTTCAACGAGTGCAGATCATAAAAGGCTGGATTGACACCAATAGCGGACGACCAAAAGAGATAGTTTATGATGTAGCTTGCTCTGACGGAAATAAAGTTGACCCAGTCACAAATAGATGTCCAGATAATGGAGCAAGAGTAAATATCTCAGACTGTTCTATATCAAGTGATGTTGGTTCAAGTGAATTAAAAACTATATGGAAAGATCCAGAATTTTCTCATGCAGATAAAGCTTTTTACTATGTAAGAGTATTAGAGAACCCAACCTGCAGATGGAGCACATGGGACGCAATTAAAAGTGGTTTTATGCCTCGCGAAGATCTTCATGAGACAATTCAAGAAAGAGCATGGTCATCACCAATTTGGTATGTACCTAATCCCTCAGATGTAGAAGTTATTCCTCTAGGTGGGACCATACGTATGCGCACTATAGATTAAATAATATTATTTTTTATATTGAAGTATAAAGTAACTATTTTCTTTATTATTGGATTAATTCTTTATCTTATTGATATTGGGTTAAATTCTTATGATGATAAGGAAATTTATATAAGCGATCAAGAGATAGTCAGTTTAGTTAGTGCATGGAAGTCTCAGGTTGGAAGAAATCCAAATGATGACGAAATTGCACGAATAATAAATAATTTGATTGATGAAGAGATTTTATATAGAGAAGCATTAATACTTGGTTTAGATAAAGAAGACAGAATTATTAAGAGAAGGTTGGCTCAAAAGATAACGTTTCTTAAGCAAGAAACTATAGCCAATTCACCTACAAACCAAGAATTAATTAATTATTTTGAAAGTAATAAAGATAAATATTTCATAGATGCGACTTATACTTTTACACATTACTTCTTTTCTTCTGAAAATAATTCTAAGGAAAGATCAACAAAAGCTTTTGATGCTTTTTTAAAAACTAAAAATATTGATTCTGATCCATTTTTTCTTGGGAAAAACTTTGTTGAGATGAGTTTAAAAAATATCAATAGTGATTTTGGACAAAACTTTACCTCATCATTTGTAAATATACCTCTTAATGAATGGACTGGACCAATTGAATCCTCTTTTGGTCATCATATTGTTTATATTTCAAATACAAATGATGGATATTATCCAGATATATCATCGATTCTTAATAAGCTTGAGGTTGACTTATTACAAACCAAAAGAGATAAAGCTGTTAAAGAATTTCTAGATGAAGTGAAACCTGAATATAAAGTTTTTATAAATCCAAACTTAAAAATTTAATGAAGAAAACTCTGTTAACATTTTTTTTGATAAGTGTTTTTAATGTTTATTCACATGAATTCAATCCAGCACATCTTGTAATAAATGAGATTGAAGGCAGTCAATATAATTATGAAGCTACATGGATGTATCCATTTAAAAATATTGGTAGAAGGGGGGAGGTAATATTTCCGGATCAATGTACATCTAATTCAGGTGATTTATTCTATCAAGGCAAGTATATAAACGAGAAAATAACACTACAGTGCGCAAATTCATTAAAAGGATCAGAAATAGAAATTATAAGTCTAAGCGTTTTGACAGATGCATTAGTAACAATTAATTTTTTAAATGACACCTTTGAGGGTCTTGTAAACGTCCAAAACAATATTATTCAGATACCATTAGAAACTCAATATTATCCTTCATCATATTTAACTCTTGGAATTTCACATTTATTTGATGGTTTAGATCACATACTATTTATATTTGGTCTGCTTTTTTGCATAACTGGAATAATAAATATTGTTAAGACAATAACTGCTTTTACAATTGCTCACAGTATTACTCTAGGACTTACAATATTTAATATTATTAATCTTCCACAAGGAACCGTTGAGGCATTAATTGCTCTTACAATCGTTTTTCTTGCAACAGAAATAACACGAACTGATGGAAAGTTAAAATCACCTTGGATAATGGCTTTTTGTTTTGGACTATTACATGGATTAGGTTTTGCCAGCGCGCTAATAGATATAGGTATCTCAAATAATAATATTATATTTTCATTATTGTTTTTTAATATTGGAATTGAATTAGCTCAAATAGCCTTGATTCCTATTCCTCTTATATTAATTTATATAGCAGATAGATATAATCAATTAGATAAATTAAAACTAGTAGCTAGTCTATCTATAGGCAGTTTTGGTTTTTATTGGTTTATAGATCGCGTAATTGGTATTATTATTTAATTTTAAAAAGCAAGATAATGCTAAATTTTTCAAATAAAAATGTTCTTCTTGGTGTTACTGGAGGGATTGCTGCGTATAAATCTGCAGAAATTATTCGTCTATTTAAAAAGGAGGGCGCTGATGTGCGAGTAGTCATGACAGAGTCTGCAAAAGAATTTATAACACCGCTTACTCTACAGGCTGTTTCTGGAAATGAGATTCATGACTCTCTAGTAGATGTAGATGCTGAATTGGCTATGGGGCACATAGAATTAGCAAAATGGGCTGATATTATATTAATTGCTCCATGCACAGCTGAAACGATTGCAAAGATAACCCACGGAAGGGCAGATGATTTAATGGGCGCATTAATCTTAGCTTCTAAAGCTGATATGTATATTGCGCCTGCTATGAATATGAATATGTGGTTAGATGTTAGTACTCAAGATAATTATAAAACTTTATTATCAAGAGGTATTTCTTTTATTGGTCCAGCCCAAGGTGAACAGGCGTGTGGAGATGTTGGGCCTGGTCGACTTGAAGAGCCTGATAAAATTTTAGAGTTTATAAAAACATCTTCTAAAAGAGATCCTTTATCTGGTATAACAATTACTATCACTGCTGGTCCTACAAGGGAACAAATAGATCCAGTTAGATTTATATCAAATAATAGCTCTGGAAAAATGGGCTATTCATTAGCTGAAGCAGCAATTGAGGCGGGTGCAAATGTAAATTTAGTAAGTGGACCTGTGGCATTGGATGCAGATAAATCCATCAACTTATACAAAATTAACTCTGCAAGTGAAATGTTAGAAAAAGTCATGAAATGCATGAAAAAATCAGATATTTTTATTGGGTGCGCTGCTGTCTCTGATTTTAAACCTTCTGATTATTCTGCTAAAAAAATTAAAAAAGAAGATTCTTTAAATTTAGATATTGAACTAGAGAAGAACAAAGATATATTAGCCTGTGTTGCCGAAGAATTTACACAAGCTTTTGTAGTAGGTTTTGCAGCTGAAACCTCAGATGTCATTAAAAATGCTCAAAAAAAATTGATAGGTAAAAACTTAGATATGATTATTTCAAATGATGTTTCAGATAAATCAATCGGTTTTGATGTTGACGAAAATGAGGTTAATGTTATTACTAAGGCTGAAACTATTTTACTTGTAAAAGATAAAAAGATTAGAATAGCTCGTCAAATTTTAAAAATAATATCTTTAAATATAAATAATTAATTATGTCTTCAAAATCAAATAAGAATTCGATAACTATTAAAAATCTTAATAAATTGAAGGAAAGATCTGAAAAATTTACCTGTCTAACAGCCTATGAATCTACTATGGCATCCGTAATAAGTGATTGTGGAGTTGATGTGATTTTAGTTGGCGACAGTCTCGGGATGGTTATACAAGGTCATGATAGTACTCTTCCTGTGACTATGGATCAGCTTATTTATCATCTTGAGTGTGTAGTTAACGGTAATAGAGGTTCTCATGTGATGGCTGATATGCCATTTATGAGCTATTCAACAGATGATTTAGGTCTAGAAAATGCAAAAAGATTGATGCAAGCAGGCGCAAATTCAATCAAAATAGAAGGTGGTGAATGGATATCTAATATGGCACAAGTTTTATCTGATAGGGGAATTCCAGTATGTGCTCATATGGGTTTAACACCACAAACTATCAATAGAATTGGGGGTCATCATGTTCAAGGAAGAGATCCCTCACAAAAAGAAAAAATAATAAACGAGGCAATGGCTCTGGAGAAAGCAGGAGCTTCAATGTTGCTTTTAGAATGTGTTCCTGGTGATTTGGCAAAACTGATTACGCAAGAATTAAAAATACCTGTCATTGGCATTGGAGCTGGTGTTGATACAGATGGTCAAATTATGGTTGTTCATGATTTATTAGGAATATCTTGCTTAGATAACCCCCCTAAATTTGTTAAAAACTTTATGAAAGGTTCATCATCAATAGCTGAAGCAATTAAAAATTATGTAAATGATGTTAAAAATCAAAACTTTCCATCAGACGAACATACCTTTAAATAACTTTGAAGATTTTTAACACGATCAATGAATTTAATTTAGCAAAAGAAAATTTAACTAATTTAACTTTTGTACCAACAATGGGTAATCTTCATGCTGGACATACTTCACTTATAGATTTTGCTAAAGAAACTGGAAATATAGTTATTTCAACTATTTATGTAAATAAGCTTCAATTTAATGATATTAATGATTTTAATAATTATCCCAAAACTCTTAATAATGATATTAAATTACTTGAGGACCATGGCTGTGACTATTTATTAATACCAGATAAGTCAATATTAGAAAATATTGCGAGTATTAAAGCGCCTACTAAATCTCAAAAATTATGTGGTAAAAATAGGCCAGGTCATTTTGATGGGGTTCTTACTATTTTAAAAAAACTATTCGATATTATAGAACCCAAAATTGTTGTATTTGGTATGAAAGATTATCAACAATTTATCATTGTCAAAGATTTTATAAATAATAATAATCTTAATATTAATATTATTGGTTTAAAAACCATCAGAGAAACTAGCGGTTTAGCCCTGTCATCTAGAAACAATCTTCTTTCGACTAAAAATAAAAACCTTGCATCAATCTTATATCAAACCTTGAAAGATATTGAAACCAATAAAGTCTCTATTTGCCCTGATTTACTAAACTTAAAGATAGATTACTTAAACTCATGTGGCTTTAAAGTAGATTATTTAACATCTTGCGATGAAGAATCTTTAGAAGAATGTTTTGATATTCACAATAAAAATTTGCTTCTAGCAGTTGCAGCATCTATTGGTGGAGTAAGGCTAATTGATAATATTGTTTTAACTAAACTTTAATAATTATAAATATTTATCTATACTTTCGTCCTTATGATTAAAACTTTATTAAAATCTAAGCTACATCGTATAAATGTCACTCAAGTTGAATTGGATTATGAGGGCTCTTGCGCTATTGATAGAAACTTCTTAGAGGCTGCTGGAATGCAAGAATATGAGAAGGTAGATGTATACAATGTTACTAATGGCAAACGTTTTTCAACCTACTTAATTCTTGCTGAAGCTGGATCCAAAATTTTATCAGTGAATGGAGCTGCAGCGCACAAAGCATCTGTAGATGACGTTTTGATAATCTGCACTTATGGTTCATATGATGAATCTGAAGCTAAAACACATGAGCCGACTTTAGTTTATTTTGATAAAAAAAATAATATTACAAATGTTAAGAATAAAATTCCAGAACAAAGACTTGAATCTGTTTAAGTTATATTTAATAGCACTATTATTAATATTTTCTTCCCCATCTTTTTCTGAAACAAAATTAATTATTCTAGGATCAGGAACGCCAAATCCAGATCCTGATAGACATGGATCTGGCTATGCTGTTGTTGTTAATAAAAGTGCTTATATTGTTGACTTTGGTCCTGGAATTGTAAGAAGGATTTCAGCAATGTCTCCTACATGGGGAGGAGCCTATCCATCTATGGAGCTTCAAAATATTAATACTGCATTTTTAACTCATATCCACTCTGATCATAGTGGCGCCCTGGCAGATTTAATTCTAACACCATGGATAATGGGAAGAGACGAGCCTCTTAATCTTTATGGACCAGAAGGGCTTAAGAAAATGTCTGAAAAAATTACAGAAGCTTACAGAGATGATATTAATTACAGGCTTTATGGCTCTCAACCTGCAAATAATCTTGGCTTCACAACAAATGTAGTTGAAATCATAAAAGATGGAATCATTTACAAAGACAATAATGTTGAAGTAGTTGCTTTTAAGAATGCTCACGGTGAATTTAAAAATTCTTTTGGTTTTTTATTTATTACTGATGATAAAAGAATATTATTTTCAGGAGATACTGCTGTTAGTAAAAATTTAATCAAATATGGCAAAGATTTAGATATTCTTGTTCATGAAGTTTTTTCTAGCGAAACATTTATAAATAAATCTGAAGACTGGCAAATCTACCATCAAGCCCACCACACTTCATCGATTGATCTTGGAATAATCGCACATCAACTTAAACCAAAAAAGTTAATTTTATCTCATATATTATTTTGGGGGGCCTCTGAAGAATCACTCTTAACAGATGTTCGAAAAAATTTTAATGGAGAAACCATTGTTGCTAAAGACTTGATGGTTATTGAATAAAAAAAAGAGTCACAATAAAATAAATTTTAGGTGGCGCGCCCGGAGAGATTCGAACTCCCGACCTCTTGGTTCGTAGCCAAGCACTCTAATCCAACTGAGCTACGGGCGCGATTATTAAATTTTCCGTGCT
>MDSV01080441.1_pt1 | contig 13796 bp, 15 predicted proteins | sample 810851 | NCBI WGS metagenome assembly MDSV01 (sample SAMN05326640, study PRJNA326480) | marine metagenome | isolation source: seawater | place: Atlantic Ocean: North East | collected 2012 | reverse complement strand
CGCGGTTTGTCTCGGCCAGTGTCGAGATGAAGAAGACGAGAAACATCGGCAACAACGGCAGCGCAAACCACATGCCGCGCTGTGCCTCAACAATCGCTGTCAGGTTCAATGAACCCACACACACCAGCACATTGATGATAACCAGACCCATTGACACTTCGTAGGAGACCATCTGCGCCGCCGAGCGCAAGGCCCCCAGAAACGCGTATTTGGAATTACTGGCCCACCCCGCCATGATCACGCCGTAAACCCCAAGCGAGGAAATCGCGAACAGATACAGAATGCCGACATTGATATCGGCAATAACAAGACCTTCACCAAACGGGATCACCGCCCAGGCAACAAGTGCCAGAATGAAGGTCAACATCGGCGCCAGCATGAACACGACCTTGTTCGCTCCAGCTGGCAGAATGGTTTCCTTGACCATCAGCTTCAGCGCATCGGCAAAGGGCTGGAACAGGCCAAACGGACCAACAACATTCGGCCCCTTGCGCAACTGCATAAAGCCGATCACCCGACGTTCGGCAAGTGTCAGATAGGCAACCGCTATCAACAGCGGGCCCACCACCACCATGATTTTCGCCACGATCCAGGCAAGTTCGATGACATAGCTGTTGGTCAGAAATTCCATGTCGCTACTCCGCCGCGTCCCGCGCGCCATCTTCGGCAAGCGCCATCATGCACTGACCCATTGTTTCTGATGCCCGGCTGATGGCGCAGGTCATGTAAAACCCGTCCAGCGCCGAATCGATGGCTGCAGCTGTCAGCTTGCTGCGTCCGCCAAACTTTGCCCATTTTGCAGATGCCACCTCATCACGCGCGGCAAAATGCGGAACAGCCTCATACAGGCTCTCACGCAGGTCATCCAGCGAGTCAAATCCCAGATTGATGCCAAGACGGGCTGCCATCGCGCGAATAATCGCCCAGTCTTCACGCGCTTCACCCGGCGGAAAGGCGGCGCGGCTGGCATATTGAACCCGCCCTTCGGTATTCACATAAATACCATCCTTTTCGGTATAGGCCGCGCCCGGCAACACGACATCCGCATGATGCGCACCGCGATCACCATGATGTCCCTGATAGACAACAAACGCCTTGGACAGACGCGCGTGATCAATCTCGTCAGCGCCCATCAGCCACACAACATCCAGTTCGCCAGCCTCTGCCGCCTTGTACATGCCAGCCACATCCAGTCCGCCGCGATCAGGCGTGAAGCCAAGATCAAGTCCGGCAACGCGTGCGGCTGCCGTGTGCAGAATGTTAAACCCGTTCCAGCCACCGCCAACAACACCATAGGCATCGGCAATGTCACGCGCCTTGCCAAGAATGGCAGCCCCGTCAGAACGCGTCAGCGCACCCATCCCGACAATGACCATCGGGCGCTTTGCCTTTTTCAGCTTGGCAGCAAATTTCGATTTTCCGCTCAGCACATCATCAAGCAGCGCCGGATCATCACCGAGATGCAGCGCATCATAGGTCAGATCATTCTTCGGCCCGATGACGGCTACAGGCAGGCGCGTGGCCAGCCAGTTGCGGCGAATACGGGCATTCAGCACCGCTGCCTCGATACGCGGGTTGCTGCCGATGATCAGCAGCGCGTCGGCATCATCAATACCGGCAATGGTAGAATTGAACAGGTAACCGGACCGTGCGCCGCCGATCTTTGCGCTATCCTGACGGCAATCGATATGGCCGCTGCCAAGCTTGCCCATCATTATCTTCAGCGCAAACATTGATTCCGCATCGCACTGATCACCGGCAATGGCAGCCACGGCTTTCGGTTTTGCCTTCTTCATCTTTGCTGAAATGGCCGAAAAGGCATCATCCCAGCTTGCCGGCGCAAGCTTGCCATCGCGTCCCCGCATATACGGGCGGTCAAGACGCTGGCGGCGCAACCCGTCGATTGCATAACGGGTCTTGTCGGAAATCCATTCCTCGTTGATGTCTTCGTTCAGTCGCGGCAGGACCCGCATCACCTGCGCCCCGCGTGCATCGACACGGATATTGCTGCCAACCGCATCCATGACATCGACGGATTCAGTCTTGCTCAATTCCCATGGACGGGCAGCAAAGGCATAGGGCTTTGAGGTCAGCGCGCCCACCGGACACAGATCAATCACATTGGCCGACAGCTCGGACACCAGTGTTTTTTCAAGATAGGTGGTGATTTCCATCGATTCACCACGGCCAATCGCCCCCAGTTCCGGCACACCGGCAATTTCAGTCGCAAAGCGGACACAGCGCGTGCAATGGATGCAGCGCGTCATCGTGGTGCTGATCAGCGGGCCCATATTCTTGTCTTCGACAGCGCGCTTGTTCTCTTCATAGCGCGAGGCATCATAGCCATAGCCCATCGCCTGATCCTGCAGATCACATTCGCCGCCCTGGTCACAGATCGGGCAGTCCAGAGGATGATTGATCAGCAGAAATTCCATCACCCCTTCGCGGGCCTTCTTGACCCGGTCCGTATCGGTGCGGATGACCATGCCGTCGCCAGCCGGCATTGCACATGACGCAACCGGCTTTGGTGCGCGTTCCATATCGACAAGACACATCCGGCAATTGCCGGCAATGGACAGGCGATCATGATAGCAGAAACGCGGCACTTCAACGCCAGCTTCCTCGCAGGCATGAAGAACAGTGGCGCCGTTCTCGACCTCTACCTCAACACCATTCACTGTCAGCTTTGGCATGATTTTCCTGTCCCCTATTCCGCAGCTTCGACCGCGCTTGCAGCACGGTGCGCAACGATCCGGCGCTCGATTTCCGGCCGGAAATTCTTGATCAGCCCCTGAATTGGCCAGGCCGCAGCATCACCCAGCGCGCAGATGGTATGGCCTTCAACCTGACGCGTTACCTGTTCCAGCGTGTCGATCTCGTGGATCTCGGCCTCACCCCTGACAAGGCGTTCCATCATCCGCCACATCCAGCCGGTGCCTTCACGGCACGGTGTACACTGACCGCAGGATTCATGCTTGTAGAAATAGGACAGGCGCGAGATCGCCTTGACGATATCGGTGCTCTTGTCCATCACGATCACGCCAGCTGTACCAAGGCCGGTACCGGCATCTTTCAGCGCATCAAAATCCATGGTGATGGTGCTGCAGACATCCTGCGGCAACAGCGGAGTGGATGACCCGCCAGGTATCACTGCCAGCAAATTGTCCCAGCCGCCACGTACACCGCCCGCATGCTTTTCGATCAGATCGCGCAGCGGAATGCCCATTTCCTCTTCAACATTGCAAGGCCGGTTCACATGGCCCGAGATGCAGAAGAGTTTCGATCCGGTATTATTGTCCTTGCCAAGACCGGCAAACCAGTCAGCGCCGCGCCGCAGAATGGTTGGCACGACAGCAATCGATTCAACGTTATTGACCGTGGTCGGACAGCCATACAGACCTGCGCCAGCCGGAAATGGCGGCTTCAGGCGCGGCTGGCCCTTTTTGCCTTCAAGGGATTCAATCAACGCGGTTTCCTCACCGCAGATATAGGCCCCGGCACCGCGATGCAGATAGATATCGAACTTCCAGCCCGATTTCGCGGCATTATCGCCCAGAAGACCCGCTGCATATGCCTCATCAATGGCTGACTGCAGACGGCGCGCCTCATTCACGAACTCGCCGCGGATATAGATGTAGGCTGCATGCGCCCGCATCGCGAAACCGGCAATGACACAGCCTTCCAGCAGCTTGTGCGGATCATTGCGAATGATATCGCGGTCCTTGCATGTGCCAGGCTCTGATTCATCGGCATTCACCACCAGAAAATGCGGGCGGTCGCCAACTTCCTTGGGCATGAAAGACCATTTCAGGCCCGTCGGAAACCCGGCACCGCCGCGCCCGCGCAAGCCGGATGCCTTGACCCGCTCGACAATTTCATCATGGCCAAGCTTCAGAATTTTGGCCGTATTTGACCAGTCACCACGCTTTTTTGCTCCGGCCAGACCGGGATCGGCCCATCCATAGAGATTGGTGAAAATGCGATCTTCGTCTTTCAGCATTCGTCCCTCCCTATTCCGCCGGCTTCAGGGCGGCAAGACTTGTCGCACCGCCATCTGCCTCGGAGCCTGACCGGCCTGATACCGAACCAACAGGCAATGGTGCATCTGCTTCGAGTGAATCCAGCAGCGCACCGGTGCTGGCATAATCCAGATCTTCGTAGAAATCGTCATTCACCTGCAGGATCGGCGCATTCACACACGCGCCGAGGCATTCCACCTCAAGCAAGGTGAAACGCCCGCAATCCGAGGTTTCGCCTGACGCAATGCCATAGCGGTCCTTGATGCAGCGCATCATCGAATCCGACCCACGCAGCCAGCACGGTGTGGTTGTGCAGGCTTGCAGGAAATATTTACCGACCGGTTTCAGATTATACATCGTGTAGAAGGTCGCCACTTCCAGCACGCGAATTTCGGCCATGTCCAGCTTGTTGGCGATCAGTTCAATCGCCCTCATCGGGATCCAGTTATCATGCTGTCGCTGGGCCAGATCCAGCAGTGGCATCACCGCACTGGCCTGCCTGCCTTTCGGATATTTGGCGATGATCCTTTTGATCTCAGCTTCGTTTTCCTTGGTAAAGGCAAAGCTGTCGGGCTGGTCATCAGCGATACGGGCGTCGATGCTCATCTGTCAATCTCACCAAAAACAACGTCAAGCGATCCGATGATCGCCACCGAATCTGCCAGCATATGGCCGCGCGACAGGTAATCTACAGCCGCCATGAAGTAAAAGCCCGGCGCGCGAATCTTGCACCGGTAAGGTTTATTCGACCCGTCAGCAACCAGATAGACGCCGAATTCGCCTTTTGGTGCTTCAACAGCGGTATAGCTGTTGCCTTCGGGAACATGAAAGCCTTCAGTGTACAGCTTGAAGTGATGGATCAGTGCTTCCATCGAATTCTTCATATCGCCGCGCTTTGGCGGGGTCACCTTGTTGTTTTCGGCCAGAACCGGACCGTCAGGCATATTGTCGATACATTGGCGAATGATCCGCAGCGACTGGCGCATTTCCTCGATACGCACCAGATACCGTGCATAGCAATCGCCGGTCTTGCCGACCGGAATGTCGAAATCCATGTCGCTGTAGACATCATAGGGCTGCGACTTGCGCAAATCCCAGGCCACACCGCTGGCGCGCAGGCACGGGCCGGTCATGCCCAGATCAAGCGCCGCTTCCTCGGTAATCACCCCGATATCGACCGTCCGCTGTTTGAAAATACGGTTCTCGGTCAGCAGGGTTTCCATATCGCTGACAAAGCTTGGAAAGCGCTCAGCCCAGTCACCGATCTCGTCCAGCAGCCCGTCAGGCAAATCCTGATGCACACCGCCAGGGCGGAAATAGGCAGCGTGAAGACGGGCACCGCAGGCGCGCTCATAAAAGCCCATCAGCTGTTCACGTTCCTCAAACCCCCACAGAAGCGGCGTCATCGCGCCCACATCAATGGCAAAGGTTGTCAGGTTCATCACATGGTTCAGGATACGGCCGATCTCGCAATACAGGACGCGGATATACTGGCCGCGCAGCGGCACCTCGATCCCGACCGCCTTTTCAACGGCCAGCGCCCAGGCATGTTCCTGATTCATTGGCGATACGTAATCCAGCCGGTCGAAATATGGCAGCGCCTGAAGATAGGTTTTGTGCTCAATGAGCTTTTCGGTACCGCGATGCAGCAGCCCGATATGCGGGTCGGCGCGCTCAATCACCTCACCATCCATTTCCAGCACAAGACGCAAAACGCCGTGCGCTGCCGGATGCTGCGGGCCAAAATTCATGGTGATGGGTTTGATCTGCATCTCTGCCATGGTCTGTTCCCTCACCCGTCCTTGCTGGCTTTTTCATCGCCCGGGATATTGGCCTGCATACCTTCCCACGGGCTGAGAAAATCAAAATCACGAAATTCCTGAACCAGACTGACAGGCTCATTCACGACGCGGCGCAATGTGTCGTCATATCTGACCTCCACATGGCCGGTCAGCGGAAAATCCTTGCGCAGCGGATGGCCTTCAAAGCCATAGTCTGTCAGCAAGCGCCGCAAATCGGGATGGCCGGCAAAAAAGATGCCAAACATGTCCCACGCCTCGCGCTCCGGCCAGTTGGCCGATGAATAGACCTGGGTAATGGATGGCACCGCCTGCCCCTCGCCGACGCTGACCATAACGCGCATGCGCATATTGTTGCGCATCGACAGCAGCACATAGACCATTTCAAACCGGTCCGGACGCTCTGGATAGTCAACGGCTGTCAGATCAATCATCTGGTTGAAAGCAGCGTGCTGGTCATCGCGCAGGGCCGTCAGCGTTGCAACGATAGAGGTAACACCTGTCCGCAGGACGATCTGACCCTGATGAACCGACGCGTCCTCGAGCATGTCTCCCAGCAGATTGCGCAGATGATCAATCATCAACGCCTGCGGGCTTGGCACATCAGCAATGCCTGTTTCAGATGTTTCGGTGGCCTCGGTCATGCACCTGTTCCCGTTACCCGTCTAAGGGCCATCAATTAACCGCCGCCGGGCGTCATGCCGACGGGCAACAAGGTGCCTGTGGTTTTGTCTGCCAGCGTAACCCAGGCACCGGGGGTCACTGTCAGCCTTTTGGCCCTGCCGCCGCAACGACAGGCCGTCGAATATTGGCCGCTATCCGCGCGCGATGGTCGCGGTGCGTTTGATTTTCTTCTGCAGCTGCAGCATTCCGTAGATCAGCGCTTCTGCGGTTGGCGGGCAGCCCGGCACATAGACATCAACCGGCACAATGCGATCACATCCACGCACCACTGCATAGGAATAGTGGTAATACCCGCCACCATTGGCGCAAGACCCCATGGACAGGACCCAGCGCGGCTCTGGCATCTGGTCATAAACCCGACGCAAGGCGGGCGCCATCTTGTTGGTCAGGGTGCCGGCCACGATCATCACGTCTGACTGGCGCGGGCTGGGCCGAAACAGCATGCCGTACCGGTCCATGTCATATCTGCTGGATGCTGAATGGATCATCTCGACAGCGCAGCAGGCAAGCCCGAAGGTCATCGGCCATAATGATCCTGACCGCGCCCAGTTGAACAGCTTGTCGGCACTGGCGATAACGAAACCGCGATTGGTGATCTCATCACCAACGGCGTTCAGAATGGCGTCCTGCTCGGGACCTGGCCCGATCGGCGGCGCGGTGCGGGGGGCAATCACTCCCATTCCAGGGCTCCCTTCTTCCACTCATAAATGAACCCGACCGTAAGAACAGCAAGGAAGATCATCATTGACCAGAACCCGAACATTCCGATCCCGCCGAGCGAAACCGCCCATGGGAAAAGGAACGCCACTTCCAGATCAAAAATGATGAAAAGGATCGCGACGAGGTAAAAGCGCACGTCAAACTGACGGCGCGAATCATCGAACGCATCAAAGCCACATTCATATGCGGCCATCTTCTCGTCGTCAGGCCGCTGATTGCCAAGAATCAACGATCCGGCAACCAACGCTATGGCAAGACCGAGGGCGATAGCAAAAAACACCGCAATCGGCAGATATTCGGATAAAAGCTCAGGCACCTGGCTCTCCGTTTCGGTTGGGAAAACCTAAGCCTGAATAATTCAGCCATCCCCCAAAAGCAAGGGAAACCGGCACCCGTAAAGCGAGATAAAATGCCACCCCCTGCCGCACAACTGCAATCAGGTGACCGGCGTGTGGTAAATATCAGAAAACCCAGCGTTCGCCATGCGTCAGCGCCCGGAAATCTGCGGTGTCCAGACCGGCATCGCGCATCGCCTGATCAAGGCGCACGGGCGGCTCGGCAAGCGGCTCCAGTGTCAGCTTGAACGTACCCCAGTGGATGGCCACCGCACGGCGCGCGCCAAGATCGCGAAAAATCTGCACAGCTTCCTCGGGTGTGCAATGCGACTCGACCATAAAATCACGCGGCTCATAAGCCCCGATGGGGATCGCTGCAAGATCCGCCTCACCCAGCCGGTTCCGTGTTTCATCAAAATCTGTGCTGTAGCCGGTATCGCCGGCAAAGTAGAACTGAAAATCGTCGGCAAAGCGGATCATGAACCCGGCCCACAATGTCTTGTTGCGATCAAAGAATGAACGCGAGCTCCAATGCCGCGACGGGGTCGCTGTCACCGTCATGCCCGGCAGCTCGGCAGCCTGCCACCAGTCAAGTTCCCTCACATCCGTAAAACCGGCTTCGCGCACATAACGCCCGACGCCCAATGGGGCGATGACGGTTATGTCAGGCTGCAGCGCCGCCAGCTGGCGCAGGGTTGGCATGTCCAGATGATCATAATGCGCGTGCGAAATCACCACCAGATCGATGTCCGGCAGCCCGCCCAGCTGGCGCGCCGGCGGCACCACCCGCTTTGGCCCGCTGAATGACACCGGCGAGGCACGCTCGGAAAACATCGGATCGGTCAGCACTGTCTTGCCCGCATGCTCGAACAGCAATGTGGCATGCCCGATCCATGTCACCGCATCATCGGCCTTGCCGGGCGCTGCATTGTCTGCGGCCGACATCACCGGAAAGCCTTGTGTTTCAGCCGGATCAGCCTCACGCGTCATAAAGCGCCCGGCAAGGCCAAGCACGTCGAAAAAGCCCTTGTCGTGGCGATGCCCCTTATCATGCTGGAACGTCTTGCTGACCGGATCAAACTGCGACGAAAAGGAATAGTCAGGCATCGTTGAGCACCCTCCCAACAGGGCTGCCAGCAGTGCCAAGATGAAGATTGACGGTGACCGGGACATGCACATGCAAACAGCCAGTTCAAGATTGTGTATATCTGCTGCATGCCTACCAAGCCGCGGGCAGAGGCGAAAGGTAAATCGGCGCAACCGCAGCCGCCGCGCAGACCGGGCAGTCGCAAACCTTTAAAGCTGATGGACTTCACCCGCCAAAGGTTGTTACAGAACGGTTAATGATGACGACTGGTCATGATGACGGCAGGGTTGCGCTGGTCACGGCTGTTAACAGGGTAGAACGGGATGTCGCGTAACGCCGCAATGCTGCTGATCATGACGGGGGCAAGCTGTATGAGCTTTGTCGGCCTTGTCATGCGTCTTCTGGACACCGAAGACGGCATGGTGATCCTGTTCTATCGGTCGATGACGCTGGCGGCCATGGTGGCCCTTGTCGCCTGCCTGCGCCGCAAACAGGCCCCGCTGGCCTTTCTGGCAAGTCTCGATCGCACTGACATGGCTATCGGCGTGATGCTGGCCATCGCTTTTTCAACCTATGTCTATGCGATGCTGCTGACATCGGTGGCGTCGGCATTGCTGTTGTTGAGCCTGTCACCATTCTTTGCTGCGATTGTCGGCTGGCTATGGATTGGCGAGCGTCCGCACCGGCTGACATGGCCGGCCATGGCGCTGGCACTTGTCGGTGTGATCCTGATGATCGGCGACGGCATCACCCTTGGCAAAACCACTGGCAACATGTTTGCGCTGGCATCGGCCCTGACCTTTGCCATCATGCTGGTGCTGGCGCGTCGCAGCGGCCGGACTGATGTCCTTGGCGGGACGTTTCTTGGCGGTGTCTTCACCATCATTCTGGCTGGCGTATCGGCCCTGCTGTTTGGCAAGGGTGTTGGCATTTCCGGGTACGATCTGGCGTTGACGATGTTCATGGGTGCCTTCACCATCGGCATTGGTATTGCGCTGGTCACATGGGGCACTGGCTATGTACCAGCCGCCGAGGTCAGCCTTCTGGTGCTTGTGGAAAGCGTTCTTGGTCCGATCTGGCCGTGGATTTTTCTGGGCGAGGCAATGACCGTATCAGAGATCGTCGGCGGCATGATTGTTCTGGTCGGGGTGGCGACACTGGCGCTGGCAACGCGAGACCGTGCCGCTCCCGGCACGGCACTTGATGCTGGCACTGACCCGGATCACAAGGAGCCGCAATGACTGATCCCGATACCAAAGAGGCTGCAGATCTGCCCACCGATAAAGCGGCACTGAAAGACGAAACAGAGGCACCGGGGCTGGCCAATCTGATGGGATTTGGCGGGTTGATCCCGTTTTTCCTGTGTGCTGGTGCTGCGCATAGCGGTGTTTCGCCCTGGAACTTGCTGGCGATTATGGCCTGCGGCATCTATGGCGGCATCATTCTCAGCTTTATTGGGGCTGTGCATTGGGGCCTTGCGATGCAGGACGGACGCCCGCAGCGGTATTTTGTATGGTCAGTCGTACCGGCCATATATGCCTGGCCGATGGTGGTATTGCTGGATTCAGAGATGACCTTGCTGGCGCTGATCCCGGGTTTTTTGCTGGCCTGGGGCGTGGACTACCGCGCATGGGAAGCCGGGCTGTTGCCAGGATGGTATATGCGGCTGCGGCACATTCTGACGCTTGGTGCCACGCTGGCCATGGCAGCAGGATCACTGGCCGTAACCAGCTATTCCTATCACTGACATTCTGTCAGCGCCCTAGAGGCTGCGTCACCCGCGCGCGCGTATCATGATCATGTTGCCAGCCATCACCAGCGCCAGTCCGGCCAGCGCCAGCCATGTCCATTCAAAGCCTTCAAAATTCGCCGAGATCAGCAGCGCAAATACCGGAAAGATCACAGTGGCATAGGCCGCACGCCCCGGCCCGATTCGCCCGATCAGGCTGAGATAGCTCACGAAAGCCAGCACCGATGAGATCACAACCAGCCAGGCAAGGCTGCCAAGATAGGTGACGGTCGGATCGATGATGAATTCATGCCCGCGCACCAGAGAGACGAGCACCATGAAAACCGTGCCATAGACCATGCCCCAGCTTGTCGATGCAAACACATGGATGCCACGTTTCTGCGTGGCCGCTGACATCAGATTGCCAACACAAAAGCTGATCGTTCCGGCCCCGCCAAAAAGCAGTGCCAGCCCGACAGTCGACGAGACCTGAAGTTCTGGCGCAAAAATCAATCCCAGCCCGCACAGCCCGGTCACAGACGCAACAAGCTGCATACCGTTCGGCGGCGCCCGGCTGACCACCGCCACCATCAACACATTGATCAGCGATGAGGTGGACAGGATGACTGCCAGCAAACCCGAGGCAGCGAACAGGCTGGCATTGTAGAAAAGAGCAAAATTGGTCGAAAACAAAAGCACGCCAAGGCCCGCAAAAACCAGATGTGCATCTCGTCCGTAACGAAGGCGGATCCCGCGAAACCGTGAAAGGGCCAGCATCAGGACCGATGCAGCAAAAAAGCGCCAGGCAAGCGAGACCTCGGGCGCGACGGCACCCATCTGCAGGCTTAACGGATACCAGCTTGTTGACCAGCCGAAAATAACGGCGGCATAGAGAAAAAAATCATAGGGGCGCATTATGCTTGTCTAGGATGCCCCCGCATGGGTGGCAAAGATGGATGGCAATGCCACTTCCATCAATTCCAGATCGTCACTGCACCCATGAAACTTTGCCGCTCTCCCCGGCGGCACAACAAAGGCATCACCGGCGGACAACTGAAAATCAGGCTCACCCTCGACAGACAGTGTCATACGTCCCGTCATGACAAAATCGAACAATATATCGCAATCATGCACCGCGGTTACGCTGTCACCGCCCTGCCATTTTGCCACCGTTACCCCGGCCACGCCGTTGGTGCCATCCCCAATACCGGTATCGCGCACGGTAAAGCCCGGCAGACGCCACTCTGCCCATATCGCCTCTGCTTCGCGGTGATGCACAAAGCGCTGACCCTGAAAGCGCCTGTCAGGATTGGCGGGCCCGTTCGGCAATGTCATTTCATGATCGATGGTGGTTACATGTTCGGCTGGTACGCCGATTTCAACAACCTCTATATTTTCTGAAGCAAACAGAACCCGGTGCCTGATTTCTGGTGGCTGAATCACGCAGTCGCCTGCATGCAGCCGAAATTCCGGCCCCTGATCCTCATAGACCAGATCAACCCAGCCAGCGACACAGAAGATAAGCTGAAATCCGACCGTGTGATAATGCACCATGTCGGGCACCGGCCCACCATCGGGAATCCGGATATGGCTGGCGATGATCGACCCGCCAAGCCGGTCAGGAATAAGATCGCGGTAATGCATGCCGGCGCGCCCGATCACCCAGGGGGCCGCATCCGCAAGGCGGCGCACGATATAGCTGTGCTGAGTTGGCGGGGTGACCAAAGGCGGGTCACGCTGTTCAATGACAATCCGCATGCCGTTGGGTGCGGTGATTTCAGCCGCACCGCCAGCAATGCTGTCCGGGTCGCTCACCAGCAGGCGCAAATCGGGGATACGGCTGTGATCGGCAATCGTCGCATCAAGCCTTATCCGCACTCCATGCGCCGACAAGATGGCAACCGCCGGATCATCTGCCGGAAAAATCTTGTCGAGCCGGAAGCCGAGCGTCTTGGTAAAAAATGGCATATCAGCCGCGATACCCGAAGACGGCACGACAATTTCGGCGATGGCACCGGACAGCGCCTCTGTCGGGGTTCTATCCGTCATCGGAGGGCACGCTGATTTTCCACGCATCCGCATCTACAGGCAGGAATGCCTCAACCGAGGCAGCCGCAATCACCATTGTATCGCCATGTTCCGTATCCTCGACATTCAACCCGCCACGCACCAGCGTCACAACCGGGTTTCCGCGTGGCAGCTGTTCTGCAACTGCGTCCGCATCCACCTTGCCGGGTTCCTGCACGCCGATCGTGACCTTGACCTGCATCTCGCGGTGACTGAACCCGCAGGAGCGAAACAGCGACAGCGAACTGTGGCCAATGGCATCGCGTACAGCGCGGCATGCGGCCTTGGTGTAATCACCGCCATAAAGATCGACGCCCATGCCCATTTCAAGGATCAGCCGCTTCATTTCTCTGCTCCCTGCGTCTGGGCATCCGGCTTGGTGGCACCGGACCCGCTTGCCTCCACCCGTTCCATATCGAAGGACACAATGATGGCAGCATTTGCCATAATCGTCACGCCGCTGCCATCCGGCTTTTCAATATCGAGGCCACCTTCAAGAAGTTTGACTTCGCCATTGCCGTAAGGCAGCACCGCCTTGACGGCGTCACGATCAACCAGATCAGGTTTCTGGACACCTATGCTGATATCAATCAGCATATCGCTCTTGTCAAAACCGAACGCCTCGGCAAAGCTGATCGAATTGCGCCACAACGCATCCTCGACAGCGCGAATTGCTGCACGTGTGTAATCACCCGAGCGCAGCGAACTGCCCATACCCATTTCCAGTGCCATTCGCGTTTTGGCCATCTCAGCTAGTTTCCTGTCTCAATACTGCCCGCATGTCTCCGGACAATGAAAATCGGCATCGTTCGCCGGCAAGGCAACGTCGCAAAACCAGTCATCAGGGGTCAAGTCCCAAAGCCGCTTTTGCCTGCGATGTCCAGCCAATATGGCTTGTCCCGTTGGCCAGCAGGATGACCGGCCGCTTCATCAAGGCCGGATGCGCCTGCAACAGGGCCAGCGTGTCACCAGCCCGTGCGTCCTCGTCAAGGCCGCGCCACGTGGTGGACCGTTTGTTGATCACTGCATCAGTTCCATGTGCATCAATCAATTGTGAGAGGATATCCGCAGGCACGCCGTCAGCGCGCACATCTTTCCTGTCAATATTGATACCGCCCGCCGCAATGGCTTTCAGCGCGGCGCGGCAGGTATCACAAGATGTCAGTCCATAGAAAGTGGCAGGCATTGAAGGCGCTCCGTTGGTCCCGCAATCATGTGACCGGATAATGTGGGACAGTTGACTTGCAGACTGGCTGATTTACAGACTGGCTGATTTACAGACTGGCCGATTTACAGACTGGCCGATTTACAGACTGGCCGATTTACAGACTGGCCGATTTACAGACTGGCCGATTT
>MDSV01089373.1_pt1 | contig 13798 bp, 11 predicted proteins | sample 810851 | NCBI WGS metagenome assembly MDSV01 (sample SAMN05326640, study PRJNA326480) | marine metagenome | isolation source: seawater | place: Atlantic Ocean: North East | collected 2012 | reverse complement strand
GGAAGCATGGCCAATGCTCCGGCTAGCATACTTGCTAAGATTTTTATTTTCATTAGGACTCCTAATAATTGTCTTAATTATTTTTAAGAGGAACACATAGTAAACTAAACTTTCCCCCACTTAAATGCTATCTATACTTCTTGTTATAAAGGTTTTCGTCTTAAATACAAAAACAATTAGGAACAAAAACCTGACTTCTCCGTGTCCATAGCATTTCCTACATTACTGCAGGATTTGTCAATTTTGACCGTCCTTTAGCCTAAAGTCAACATAAAATACAGTGTTTCTATCTAATAACTGCAACAAAATCAATTATGTATAAGTATTTACTAATATAGCTTGTGACCTACTAATATTCAAAACCGCACAAAAAATGTGCAGAAACATAATAAAAACAATAGATTAAATTATGTAATTTTTTTTAATTGATTTTAATAACCCTTATGTAATGTATTTTCTATATTAAACATGTATTATAGTTTTTTTAAATTTTTGAAATTTTGCGTGAAAATCAACATAAAACCATTACTTAGTATCATATACATATGCTTGCCATTATTAATGAACGGGTGCAGTTTATCATTGCCAAAATTCGGCTCTGACGATACAAAAGAAGTCAGCAGTGGGTTAGACTATGAGCAAGTATTAAGTAAAACTTTCGCTGGCTATAATGTGGAAGCTAATAAAAATGAAATTAACAATGGGGCGGAAAATTTTGCGAAATGTGCAAATGCTACCGAATGCGCATTATTATGGGACACGGCCAAAACCTGGCTAACAGAAAAATCTAATTTTAAAGGCAAGCTAAAAACAAATACAAAAAATTTACTAGAAACTATAGCTGACCCTAGAAAGAGCAAAGCAAACAAAATTACTTTTAAAGTCACAAGAATGCCGGGCAACAAAATTAACTTTATTAAAATTGAAGCAAATTGTCTAAAAAATTGCACAAGACATATAGATAAAGAATATTATGCCTTTAATAATTTCTTAAGAACCCACCTAGTTGCATATAAAGAAGGCATTATTGGATATGAAAAAGTTAATGATGAAATTTTTTTTGAAGCTTCAGGCTCAGATGAGATGAATATAGATTTTGATGATATGTCAGATAAATCACAGAAATCTGTTTTAAAAGAAAATGAACTATCAAATAAAATCGAGATTACAAAAATTAAAAAGAAAAAATATATTGGAAAAGTTGCTGAGACTTTAATAGATGATTACTCGTGCAATAAAAAAAGCGAAATAAATCTAGTAAAAAAAACAAACAAAAGAGAACTCTATGAAGTAAATTGCATAAAAGAAATTAAAAGAATGATTTTTGATTGCGATTCAAACGGATGCGAGGTTCTTCAATAATGAAAAAACCGATTTATATTATTTTTACATTTATTTCTCTAAGCCTTTCAACAGGGTGTTCTAGTGTTGGTACAGAAAATATTAAAGATTGGCTTAAAGAAGGTACTCGAGAGCACCAAGAAAGTACTAAAGAAAATAATAAAACAGGAAAAACAAATCTTAAATCATATTTAGAAAAAAGGGGTTGTACCAACGGGTCTAGTGCTAAATTAATAGAAACCAAAAACAAAGATGCGATCTTATATGAAGTGATTTGTGTAACTAAATCTAAAAAATTTATTGTTAAGTGCGTAAATAATTCTTGTTCAGAGTAAATCTATCTGCTTTTTTTACTATTTAACCAATCTATTATTGGCTCAAAATAAGATCTATCAACTTCAGTCATAGCTGGCCCCATTTCATATATGCCCAATCCTTTTTCTGCGCATCTTATATAATTTTGACTATCTCTTACCATTGTTAAAAAAGGGATCTTTTGACTTTCTAAAAATTCATCTAGCTCCCAATAAATATTGGTATAGTCTCTTCCTCGATTTGCAACCAAAGCTATTTTTGATTTTTTTTTAACAACTCTTGAATGTTTTTTGATATTTTTTATGAAATCGCCTGCTGCTCTCATATCTATAGGAGATGGTAGCACTGGGATTATTACGCTCTCAGCCATATTTAAAACTTTTGTTAAGGCTGCCCCTTGAAGGCCAGCTGGGGCATCAATAATTTTATAATCAATACCTCTTTTTACTTTTTCGCCGTAACCTTTTATACCAATTATTGGTGGCTTGGCTGAAGATCTTGCCTTTAACCAGCTAATTGAACTTTCTTGACTATCTAAATCTACTAGCGCTACAGATTTACCAATTGATGCATAAAAACTAGCTAGATTTGTTGCAATCGTCGTCTTACCAGATCCGCCTTTAGAGTTTAAAACTAATATTGATCTCATATTTTTTATCCAGTTAATTAACTAATATCATATTATCACTATTTATTAACATGTCTAACTTTCAAATATCAAAAATAGATACTACGGGGGCGTGATCTGAAGGGCGTTCATTTTTTCGAGGCTCTATATCTATTAAACTTTTAGAACATTTTTTTGATAAAGCCATATTTGTTAAAATTAAATCTATTCTTAAGCCTCTATTTCTTCTGAAAGCGCCTGTTCTATAATCCCACCAACTATATAAATCTTTTTCTTGATCAAATAATCTAAAACTATCTTTAAAACCTAAATCTAAAATTTCTTTCAGGGCGGATCTTTCCTTGTCACTACATAATATTTTTCCTTCCCAAGCTTTTGGATCATAAATGTCAACATCTTTTGGCGCAATATTAAAATCACCCAAAATTAAATAATATTTTGTTTTTTTTAAATCCTTTTTAATAAAATTTTTTACACTTTTTAGCCATTTGAGCTTGTACTTATATTTATCTGAGCCAACCTCGCTTCCATTTACAACATATAAATTTAAAATGGTTAAATCATCTTTGTATCTTGTTAACAAAATGCGCTTTTGCTCTTGCTCTTTTCCGTCTATAGATTTAATAACTTCTTTGGGGGGAATTTTACTAATTGTAGTTACGCCGTTATATGTTTTTTGACCAACAAAATCACAGAAAAAACCTGCTTCTTCAATTTCTTTGATTGGAAACGAGCCGTCTTCAACTTTTGTTTCTTGAATTCCTAAAATATCAACATCACTTTTTTTTAACCAACTAAGAACTTGTGGGAGTCTTACCCTAAGAGAATTGACATTCCAAGACGCTATTTTCATTTTAAGCCTAAGCTTAGAAGTAGAGGTTCGATTTTAGGCTCTCTTCCTCTAAAATCTATGAATAAGTCCAATGCTGGCTTTGATCCTCCAGTTTCTAATATTTTTTTCATAAAATTATTACCAACCTTTCTATCAACTAATTTTTTTTCTTTAAACGCCATAAATGCATCCGCAGATAAAACTTCGGCCCACTTGTAGCTGTAATATCCTGCTGCGTAACCTCCAGAAAAAATATGTGCGAAGCTATTCTCGAACTTATTACTGCTATGAACGGGTATCAAAGAAGTCTCTTGTCTAACTTCGTGCAAAACTTTAACTGCTAGATTTTTCTTATTATTTTTATCGTTCATGTGTAATAAAAAATCAAATAATGAAAATTCAATTTGTCTTAATAGAGCCATCCCCGAGTTATAATTTTTAGTTGATAATAATTTTTTAAATAAAGCCTCGGGAAGTTTTTTGTTGGTTTCGTAATGAAACGCAAAGGTATCGAGAACCTTCTTTTCCCAACACCAGTTTTCCATAAACTGACTAGGGAGCTCCACAGCATCCCATTCAACTCCCGAGATACCGGATATCCCAGCATAATCAACTTTTGTAAGCATGTGTTGAAGCCCATGGCCAAACTCATGAAATAAAGTCTCTACATCATAATGTGTGAAAAAGGCTGGGCTTGTTTTTGTTGGCGGACTTGAATTACATGTTATGAATGCAACAGGAGATTGAATACTTCCATTTAATTTTGCTCTTCTTTGAACACATTCATCCATCCAGGCCCCACCCCTTTTGTTTTGTCTTGCGTAAAGATCGAAATAAAATTTTCCTCTTAGATTATTTTCTTTATCATAAATCTCATACAACCTTACATCTGGGTGCCATACGTTTTTTGTATTTTTTAATTTAACATTTATTCCATATAATGATTTTACAAGCTTAAATAATCCGTTTATTACATTTTCAACAGGGAAATATTTTTTAAGTTCTTCTTGAGAAACACCAAAATTTTCATTTTTATATTTTTCTGCCACGTATGCCAAATCCCATGGTTTCAAATCATTAATTTTTAGTTTTGATTTTGCATATTTTTTTAATACAATAATTTCTTCTTTAGATTTTTTTATAGCTTTTGTTTTTAGGTCGTCTAGAAAAGTTATTACATCATTTGTTGACTTAGCCATTTTTGTAGACAAAGAATATTCAGCAAAATTCTTAAAGCCCAATGTCTCGGCCATTGTTTGTCTTAGTTTCAATATTTGTTCAATATTTTTTGTATTGTCCCACGATCCTTTAACTGGAAATTTTTTTGATGCTCTGCTTGCGTAAGCGATATATAAAGTTTTCCTTAAATCCCTTTTTTCTGCAAACGTCATTACGGCCATATAACATGGTTGATCTAGGGTAAGCGTGAAGCCTTTTTGTTTTTTTAGCATTGCAACTTCGGCTGCAATTTCTAATGAGCTTTCTGGCAATCCTTTTAAAAAATCTTTTGTCTTAAAGTTTTTTGACCATGCGTTTGTAGAGTCGAGAATATTTTGTTCAAATTTCGACTCAAGCTTAGCTAGCTTATCTTGACACTCCCTAAATATTTTTCTTTCTTTAGGACTCAAATGAACACCAGAAAGCATAAAACCTTTTAAAGTATCTTCCAAGAGTTTTTTTTGAGATTTGTTTAAACCATTTTTATTTTCTTTATAAAATTTATCGTACTGGTTAAATAATTTTTTATTTTGCCCTATTTTTCCATAATGAGAAGTTAAAAGCGCTAGGCATTTTTCATGTTGTGTTCGGATTTTTGGGTCATTCATTACAGAATTTAAGTGCCGTATAGGCGCCCAAGCTTTTGAGATCTTATCATCAGACTCTTCGATTTTATGAACGAAATTTGTCCAAGAAAGTTTTTTTAATTTTTCTATATCTTTTATTATTTTTTTATTTTCGGAAACAAGATAATTAATAGCTTGAAACATTTCCTTTGTTTTAAGCTTAGAAAATGATGGCAAAGGTCCTGCCTTTACCAAAACGCTATTTTTTATTTCATTATTTAATTGTGCTGTCATCTTTTTATAACTTAATTTTTTCTATATATCTATATTGCCTGCAAAATGGGCATTTTCATCTATAAAGGTTTTTCTTGGGCCAACATTGTCACCCATTAAATCTTCAAATATTTTCTCAGCTGAGGATTCATCTTCTTCTGTGATTTGGACCAATGTTCTATTCTCAGGATCCATTGTTGTTTCCCACAATTGTTCTGGGTTCATTTCCCCAAGGCCTTTGTAACGCTGGATTGTATAACCTTTTTTAGCCTCGCCTATAATCCAACCAAATGTATCAAGAAAGCTAACTATTTTTAATGTTTTATCCTGTTTTATCAAGTAAGCATCTTCTTTAAGAAGAGCATTTGAAGCCTCGACGTAGTCAAAATAATTTTTATAATCTTTGGATGAAAAAACTGTATATTTGATATCAGTGGTTTTTTTAAGGCCGACTTCATCATATTCAATTTCGAAAGCTCCAGGCTCTTTAAGATTAACTTTAAAGTTTTCATTTGAAATATTCTTAAGCCATTTTTCTATTTTCTTATCATCACAACCAAATTCAGGAATTGCTTTATCCGAGATCATTGACATAAAGTTTTTTCCGTAATTAGTAATAAGATTTGATTTAGACTTTCCTGCTTTTTCACAATGTGTGATTAAAACCTTTAAGTCATTGATTTCTAATGGTTTTTTAGATTTTTTTGAAGAATAAATCTCAATCCCGTCCAGACAATCTTTTGTTATGTGTGATAATAATTCATCATCGTCTTTAATATATTTTTCAGTTTTTCCTTTTTTTATTTTATAAAGAGGCGGTTGTGCTATATAAATATTTCCCTTCTTCACGAGCTTTCTCATTTTGCTGTGAAAGAAAGTTAATAATAATGTTTTTATGTGGGCTCCATCTACATCAGCGTCAGTCATTATTATAACTTTGTGATAACGCAATCTAGCATAATCCTCATCTGACATTTCTTTTGAACTAAAACCGCAGCCAAGAGCTGTTGCCAGTGTAGCAATCTCTTCCGATGAAAATATTTTATCGTCTCTTTGTTTTTGCACATTTAATATTTTGCCCTTCAGTGGAAGTATCGCCTGTGTTCTTCTGTCTCTGCCTTGCTTGGCTGACCCTCCAGCTGAGTCTCCCTCAACTAAAAATATTTCAGATAATGCTGGATCCTTCTCCTGACAATCCGAAAGTTTGCCAGGCAATCCCGCCACATCCATTGCTTTTTTTCGCCTAGTCATTTCTCTTGCTTTTTTAGCAGCTTCTCTTGCTCTTGCAGCCTCACTCGCCTTAGCTAAAATTTGCTTAGCGTCCTTTGGATTTTCTTCTAAAAATCTTTTTATGCTCTCTGATGCGACTGACTCAACTATGCCTTTGACTTCTGAAGAAACTAATTTAGCTTTGGTTTGTGAAGAAAACTTAGGATCTGGCATTTTTATAGAAATAATTGCAGTTATGCCTTCGCGCGCATCCTCACCGCCTATAGATATTTTATTTTTTTTTGCAGATGCATCATGTTCAATATAATAATTTATGGCTCTAGTTAAAGCTCCTCTAAATCCAGCTATATGTGTCCCGCCGTCTGATTGAGGTATATTATTTGTATAACAATATATGTTTTCACTATATGACCCGGTCCATTGAACAGCTATTTCAACACCAATATCATCCTTTGATGTGGAAAAATATATTATATTATTATTAACCTTTTCTTTTTTTTCGTTTAAATTTTCAACAAAAGCCTTTATGCCGCCTTCATAATGGAATTCTTCAGTAGTGTCCGTCCTGTGGTCAGATAATATTATCTTTATGCCTGAATTTAAAAATGATAGTTCTCTAAGCCTTTTGGCAAGGATGTTAAAGTGAAATTCTGTATCAGTGAAAATTTCTTTGCTAGGCATAAAAGTAACTTTTGTGCCCGTATTTTTTGTCTTCTCTCCCTTTACCAGTTTCGATTTTGGGTCTCCCATTGAGTAGGTTTGCTTATATACGTTGCCATCTATTGCTATCTCTAATTCTAGATTTTCTGAAAGAGCATTAACTACAGAGACACCCACGCCATGAAGACCACCAGAAACTTTGTATGAGTTGTCATCAAATTTACCTCCGGCATGAAGAACCGTCATAATTACTTCTGCCGCGGGTTTTTTTTCTTCCGGATGAAGATCAACTGGGATACCTCTGCCGTTGTCAGAGACTGTTATCGAGTTATCTATATTTATATCTACCTTTATTTCATTACAGTGACCAGCTAAGGCTTCGTCTATTGAGTTATCAACAACCTCAAACACCATGTGATGAAGCCCGGTGCCATCATCGGTATCGCCAATGTACATTCCCGGTCTTTTTCTAACGGCTTCAAGCCCTTTTAAAACTTTAATATTTGAAGAATCATATTTTGTCATTGCATTATTTCTCCATGTTCCACGTGAAACACATTTGCGTCCATTTCGCTTAAAACTTCTGCCAAGACAGAGTCATTTAAAGCAGTTAAAAAAATCTGAGATTTTGTTTCAAAAAGCCTTTCTAATACTTTCTCCTGCATTTCTAAAGTTAGTTCTGCAGAAAGATCGTCTACTAAAATTATACTAGGATATTTTTTCTTAATTAGAAAGTCCTTTGATTGAGATAATAACATAATATTCGCTATTAGTTTTTGTTGTCCTCTTGAACATACCTTTTGCGCGTCTTTTTTATTTAAAACTATCTTTAAATCAGCATTTTGTGGGCCACAACTGGTATATCCTCTCTCGGTATCTAGTTTGACTCTTTCGTTTAATGCCTCTATAAAACTATTTTTGCCTGGCCACCCTTTGTCATAATAAAATTCTAGTTCAACATCTGGCATAATTTCTTGCTGAGTATAAACAAGGTGTTCTTTAAGGTCGTCAATATAGTTCTGCCTTAGCTTTGTTATATTTTCTCCTATTGGGGCTAGTTTTTCTTTCCACACAGACTCTTCAGAATCTTTAATTTTTAGAGCCTCATTTCTTTGCTTAAGCAATCTAGTATACGCTGACCATTCATTTTTAAAATTTTGTTCCACGTGAAACAACCCCCAATCCATAAAAGATCTTCTTTCCGACGGCGCGCCTTCTACAAGGCCGTGGCTATTTGGATGTATAGACTGAATTGCTAGCTCTTCGGCAAGCTTAGATTGTTTTGCTTCTTCTTTGTTGTTTATTAAAATCTTTGTCTTTTTTTTTGCTTTTTCTATTTCTAGTTTTTTCTTATTAGTGCCCTCATAGGCCCCAACATACAGTTGATTTTCACCGTCTTTTATGAGGTTTTCGGTTTTATTTGTTCTAAAGCTTCTTCCTCTCGATAAAACATCAATTGCTTCTAAGAAAGATGTTTTCCCTGCGGCATTTTCACCAATTATGACGTTTGTTTTTTGGTTTAATTCTAAGTTTGCTTCATCAATATTTCTAAATTTTTTTATACAAATTTTTTCTAAGAACATATTTAAAGCCTTAAAGGCATTATGACGTAACTGGCTGTGCTATCATTTTCTGGAGTAATTAATGCGCTACTGTTTGCGTCTTTTAGCGCAATCTGCACATTTTTAGTTTTAATTGTGTTTAAAACATCAATTAGATAATTTACATTAAAACCAACTTCGAGTGGCTCGCCGATATATTGTGATTTTATGTCGTCAGAAGCTTCTTCTTTTTCAGGGTTGTTGGCACTAACTTTTATTTCGTTTTCTAAGAAATTTAGCCTAACCCCTCTAAATCTGTCATTTGAGAGAATTGACACACGCATTAATGCCTCTTTAAAGACCTTGCACTCAACATTAATTAATTTATCTGGGCTGCTTGGAATTACTCTTTCATAATCAGGAAATTTGCCGTCTATAAGCTTTGTTACCGCTTCTGAAAAACTACTTGTTACTTGCATATGATTTTTCGATATTATAATTTTTATATCCTGATCTTCTTCTTCCAGTTGCTTATCAATTTCTATCACGCCTTTTCTTGGAACAATAGCATTAATTGGCTCATCAACATTATTAGAAAATTCAACGCCGGCTTTCGCAAGTCTGTGCCCATCGGTCGCAACACCGAAGATTTCGTCTTTATAAAAGTTTAAAAAAAGACCATTTAAATAATATCTTACGTCTTGTTGGGCCATTGCGAAGGATATCTTTCCTATAATTTCTTTTAAAACGCTAGACTTTGTTACCAGCTCATATTTATTTTCATCGTTTATATCCATCAAAGGAAATGTTTTTGCATCTAAAGCAGACAATATAAACTTACTTCTTTTGGATTTAATTTGAAGTTTTCCGTCTTCAGTATTTTCTATTTCCAACACTGATTCATCGGGAAGACCTTTTCCAATATCAAAAAGTTTTCTTCCTGGTATTGTGAAATCATGCTGAACGTCGGAGCCGCTTTCCAACACAATACTCGAAGTTATTTGCACTTCTAAATCAGAAGCAACAACTTCATATTCATTATTAATTTTCCTGAAAAGCACGTGACTAAGAATTGGCATCGTTTGTCTTTTTTCAACAACACCGATTATCTTTTGCAAAGCTTTTATTAAGTTTTCTTTTGTTATTATTAATTTCATATTATATATATTATTATTATTACTCGCCTAATTTTCTGTTTATATTGCTAATAAATTTAATAAAATCAGTATTTTACAAAATTATTAACCTGTTAATATCTTGATATTTATTGTTGTTAGAATAGTCTGTCTTAAGATATACATTTTTATTAAAAAAATATATACAACTTTTCAACAACCTCCACTTAAGTACTTAATGCCCTCCTTAAATTTATTAAATCTTCTTTTATTTTGTTGTCTGTTAAACAAACTTCATTAATTTTTTTGCAAGCGTGCAATACTGTTGTATGGTCTCTTCCGCCAAACGCATCACCTATTTCTGGCAAACTATGACTAGTTAGCTCTTTTGCTAGAGACATAGCAAGTTGTCTTGGTCTAGCTAAAGACCTGTTTCTTTTTGCTGACAACAAGTCCGACATTCTAATTTTATAATAATTTGCAACAGTCTTTTGAATATTGTCTATGGAAACCATTTTGTTTTGTAGAGACACGAGGTCTCGCAAAGCTTCTTTTGCAAAACCAAGGGTAATTTCTTTTCCTGTAAATTGGGAGTTTGCAATAACCCTTCTTAATGCCCCCTCGAGCTCCCTAACATTAGACTGAATGCATTGCGCTATAAAGAATGCAACTTCTGTATCTAGATTTGTGCCTATTGAAGATGCTTTTTTCTGAAGAATAGCTACGCGAGTTTCTAGTTCAGGCGGCTCTATAGATTGGGTTAAGCCCCAGCCAAACCTTGATTTAAGTCTTTCGTCCAAGCCATTTACTTCTTTTGGATATCTGTCACACGTCAAAACAATTTGGCAGTTTCCTTCTAGCAACACATTAAAAGTGTGGAAAAACTCTTCTTGCGATCTTTCTTTTCCTGCGAAAAATTGTATATCGTCAATTAATAAAGCATCTGCTGACCTATAAAATTCTTTAAAGGAGTCTATTTTGTTGTGTTGAAGGGCTCTAACCATGTCTGCTACAAATTTTTCAGAATGCAAATATAGTATTTTTGCAGACTTATTTTGTTTAAGAATGTTGTTTCCTATAGCATTCATGAGATGAGTTTTGCCTAGCCCAACTCCCCCATAAATAAAAAATGGGTTGTATGTTTTGCCAGGATTGCTTGAAACTTGAATAGCAGCAGCTCGTGCTAATTCATTTGATTTCCCGGTTACAAAATTATCAAAAGTAAAGTCGGACGAAAAAATAACATCATTATTAAATTCTTCTCGTTTATCTTCGTCGATCAAATGGCTATTTGCGTCTATCTTCTGCGATATACCACCAACTTCAAAGTTAAAACTATAGTCTGAGTCCTGAAGTCTTTTAATAAAATACTCTTTTAAGTTTTCATTTGCCCAATCAACCGCATATTGGTTAGGAGCAGTAATTTTAATTTGTTTGTCCTGTGTGACTGCTTGAAGTGGGCGAACCCAAGTATTAAACTGCTGTTCGTCGAAATTATTTTGCAAATCTATAAGGCATTGTTCCCAGAAACCAGGTTGCATTATTATATTTCCCCATTAAAGAATTATATTTATATTTTAGATTATATTATACTTATCCACAGAAGAAATAAATCAACAAATCTGTGTAAAAATTGTGGATAAGTTATGTAAAAATATGTGATAAAGTAGCTATTGACAAACATCTTCTATAGAAGTAATGTCGCCTGCAGTATATAAAGGATTAATTAAGATGAAAAGAACATACCAACCAAGCAAAATTAAAAGAAAAAGAACACACGGCTTTCGATCAAGAATGAGCACAAGTGGCGGACGAGCAGTTATAAACGCGAGAAGAGCAAAAGGAAGAAAACGCCTTTCTGCATAATACTATTAAGCAAAATACCTTTAAAACAAAAGTAATGCGTCTAAATAACCCGCAGGATTTTAGAAGATGTTTTTTAAAAGGTAAAAGAATTAAAAACGAGGCTTTTGTTTTGCATTATGTTGAAAACAACGTTCCATCGGCAAGATTAGGCGTAAATATCGCAAAAAAGAAGATAAGAAAAGCTGTTGATAGAAATAAAATAAAAAGAATAGCAAGAGAAGTATTTAGAAAACAAAAATTTGAAGGTATCGACATAGTCTTAATTTTAAAAAATGAGAAAATTTTTGAAAAGACAAGTTACAATGTCCTTATAAACGAAATATTTAATGAGCTTATAATGAAATGACATATTTATTAGTAAAGTTAATAAGATTTTATCAGTTATTTCTAAGCCCTTTTGTTGGGCAAAACTGCAGATTCTCTCCAACATGTTCAAATTATGCTATGGAGGCAATTTTAAAACATGGTTGTTTAAAAGGAGTTGCTTTGGCTTTCAAAAGAATATGTAGGTGTCATCCTTGGTCTTCAGGCGGAATTGATGAGGTTCCAAAGAAATTATGAATAATAGATTTTTATTATATATAGCTTTTTCACTAGTTTTATTTATGATTTGGCAACAATGGCAAATAGAGCAATCGCCACAACAAAAAAATAATATTTCTATAGAGCAAAATCAAAGTCCAGATCAGCATGAAAAACCCTTGGCTTCAGGCGACTTGCCAGACGAAGCAGAAATTAAAGAAAACTCAAAGTCTTTAAGTATTAAAAAACAAAAACCTCAAAACAGAGTAAGTAATTCTGGAGAAAACATTACGCTTTCAAATAGCGATGTTAAAGTTTCCGTAAACACAATTGGCGGAACTATAAATAAAGTTCAATTGTTGAACTATTTTGAAACAACAGAGCCTAACTCAGAAAATATTAGTCTCTTTGATAACAAAAAAGATTTTTATATTGGGCAGTCGGGTTTGTTGCATGATAAAAGCACTGAGACTAATGCAGACGGCAAAAAATTAGCCCCAAATCATCATGATTTATTTTTAGTAAAAAGTAAAAGCAATAACAGTGTTATTTTGGAATGGAAAAATAAAAATATTACCGTCTTGAAGAAAGTTTATTTAGACAGCGATGGATACAAAATTAATATTGAAAATACTGTAATAAACAATACAAATAAAGCTTGGGTGGGAAGACAATATAGACAAATTAGAAGAAAAAGTTTGGGAGAAGGCAGGTCATGGGTTACGCCGACATTTACTGGTAGTGCTTATTATGACGGAAAATACAACAAGCTTTCATATGACGAGATATCTGAAAGTAAACCAAAATTTAATGTTCAAGGTGGCTGGGTGGCAATGATGGAACATTATTTTGTTTCTTCCTGGTTTTTCTCGAAGGCAGAAAATAATCTATTTTATACAAAAGAAATCTTTGTTGATAATGACAGAAGAGATTACATTATTGGCGCAAGGTCTGAAGCCTCTATCGTTCAACCAAATGAAAAAAGTATTTTAAAATCTAGTTTGTATGTCGGGCCAAAACTGCAAAAAGAACTTGAAAAAATTTCGGATGGCCTTGAACTTACAATTGATTATGGTGTACTTACTTTTATTTCAAAACCCTTGTTCTGGCTGCTTGATAAAATATTTTCTTTTGTAGGGAATTGGGGTTGGTCGATTATATTATTGACTCTTCTTATAAAATTAGCTTTTTATAAGCTTTCTGAGACAAGCTATAAATCTATGGCTAAGATGAAACAGTTTTCACCAAAAATTCAAAGTATAAGAGAGAGGTATGGGAGCGACAGGCAAAAAATGAATCAAGCAATGATGGATATGTATAGACAAGAAAAGATAAATCCACTTGGAGGATGTTGGCCTATCTTAATACAAATTCCAGTTTTTATAGCGTTATACTGGGTTTTGTTAGAAAGTGTTGAGTTAAGGCAAGCAAACTTTATTTTGTGGATAGATGATCTTTCTGCAAAAGATCCTTATTATGTTTTACCTCTTATAATGGGGGCCTCAATGTATTTTCAACAAAAACTCAACCCTGCGCCACCTGACCCAATGCAAGCAAAAGTAATGCAAATGTTGCCAATCATTTTTACAGCTTTTTTCGCGTTTTTCCCATCTGGCCTTGTTCTTTATTGGGTTGTTAATAACTTGCTATCTATTGCACAGCAATGGAAAATAACAAAGACAATAACATCT
>MDSV01240723.1_pt1 | contig 13799 bp, 14 predicted proteins | sample 810851 | NCBI WGS metagenome assembly MDSV01 (sample SAMN05326640, study PRJNA326480) | marine metagenome | isolation source: seawater | place: Atlantic Ocean: North East | collected 2012 | reverse complement strand
GTTTTTTACATCAATAATTTCGTTACCTTGATCTGTTAAGAATCCACTTCTATAAAGTGGAGTGCCCCCCATAGAGACTATCTTTCTTGATACAAGGCTCCTGCTCTCAGGAATAACTTCTATTGGCAAGGGGAAAGCCCCAAGTTGATTCACTAATTTTGATGAATCAACAATACATATAAAATAATTGGCAGCTGAGGCGACAATTTTTTCTCTTGTATGAGCACCACCACCACCTTTAATTAAATAATTGTCTTTAGATACTTCGTCAGCTCCATCAATATAAAACTCAATTTCTAATACTTCATTAAGATTGTAAGTTTCAATTCCAGAATCATTAAGCAGTTTTGTTGACGCGTTTGAAGAGGAAACCGCACCTTTAAAAAGATTTTTATATTTCTTAAGCTCATCTATAAAAAAATTAACAGTTGATCCAGTACCAATTCCAATAATGGTTTTCGGCGTTATTTTTTTTTCAATTAATTTGACTGCTTGCTTTGCAACATTTATCTTTGGAGTGTTCATGCAGTTATAATACAAGAAAATTACATAGAGATAATTAAGTTGAGACTAAAAATTAAAAAAACAGGTTCTTTTAAAAATTCAAAAAAGTACCTTAACATGATAGAAAATGCATCTGTATATGATGTAGCAATTAATTCGCCTATAACTTTTGCATCTAATCTCTCAATGAAAGATGGCAATAAAATTTTCTTAAAGCGAGAAGACTTACAGCCAATATTTTCTTTTAAAAATAGAGGCGCATATAACAAAATTTTCAATCTCTCAAGTGAACTTAAAAAATGTGGCATTATTGCTGCTTCTGCTGGAAATCATGCACAAGGCGTTGCAAATGCTTGTAAAAAACTAAAATTAAAATGCTTAATAGTTATGCCAGTAACATCTCCAGAAATAAAGATTAAAGCAGTAAAAAATATGGGCGCTAAAGTTACTATGGCTGGTGATAATGTTAGTGAAGCTATTAATCATGCCGTTAAGATGTCAACAAAAAATAAAATGACTTTTATACATCCTTTTGATGATAAGTTCACAATAGCTGGTCAGGGAACAATTGGAAAAGAAATTCTTGAAGACAACAATGACTTTGATGTGATATTTGCTCCTGTTGGAGGAGGTGGTATTCTTGCAGGTATTTCAGCATGGATAAAGCAACATGTTGAAAAAGTTAAGATTATTGGCGTTGAAGTAGAAGATTCTGCCTGCTTGTATGAGGCTATTAAAGCTAATAAAAGAACACTTTTAAAAGAAGTAGGTCTTTTTGCAGATGGAGTTGCGGTCGCTCAAGTTGGAAAAAACAATCTTGATGTCATCAAAGAATGTGTTGATGAAGTAATGACAGTCTCAGTTGATGAGGTTTGTTCTGCAGTAAAAGATATATTTGAAGATACAAGAGTTCTTTCAGAACCAGCTGGAGCTGTTGCTCTTGCTGGACTTAAAAAATATTCTAAAAATCTTAAAAATAAAAATTTGCTTGCGATAAGTTCTGGTGCAAACTTAAATTTTCAAAGACTCCCTTACATTGTTGAAAGATCTGAATTAGGTGAAAAAAGAGAAAAAATATTAAGCATTAAAATACCTGAAATTCCAGGAAGCTTCCTAAACCTGTGTAAAATATTTGGAAGCTCACAAATAACTGAATTTAATTACAGAAAGTCTAATAACAAAGATGCTTTTGTTCTAGTCGGCATTAGAACAAAAACTGATAAGTCATTTGAAATACTAAAAAATAAGTTAAACCGAAAAAACTTTAAATTCAGTGATCTTTCAGATAATGAAATTGCAAATGATCATTTAAGACATATGGTTGGAGGAAGAAATTCAAATGAAAGCGATGTCCATAACAAGGAAAGAATATTTAGAGGAGAATTTCCGGAAAAACCAGGCGCGCTTCTAGCTTTTTTAGAAAAGTTTGGTATTAAGTGGAATATTTCGTTATTTCACTACAGAAATTTGGGCTCAGCTTTTGCAAAAATTTTAGTTGGTATAGAGGATCAAAGCAAAGATAAAAATTTATTGATCAAACATCTAGGAAAATCTGGGACAACTTTTATTGAAGAAACTTCAAATAAGGCCTATAAAAACTTCTTAAAATAGATTTAGAATTTTAATCTAATTTTTACTGAAAGAACTTCGTTAGCAGCATCTTCCCATGGATCTTTAAATATTTGTTTCGTATCTCTTTCATTATTATCCTCATATACATTTCCGCCTTTTGAGTAAACTAGGTATAAATAAGAAAGAGGAGCTATTTCATACTTATATCTAACTTGAAATGAGGTAATTCCATCAGAAAAAGAAGCAACATCATTTGAACCACTTGATAGATATCCCAAGGAATCAACAATTAGACTTTTAGGATTTCTTGCCTCAAGAGCAACAAATTGGCTTTTAAGTCTTATCTCATGTTTATTTCCTCTAAACCAATTCATATCAATTGAAATAATTTTTTGACTTAAACTATATACTGCAAGTTCATTTCCTTGTATCCAGTTCAACCATTCATCTTCAGTTCTTATTCTGAATTGTGATTTTATTAAAATGTTTTCAGTTGGGAAAAATGAACCTGCTATTTTTGCAAATTTTCTTTCATAGCCTTCAGAATCCCAGGTACTATATTTATCGCCGTTTTCGTATCCTATGCGCCAATCATAGGTCCATTTTTTAAAATACGGAGCTTCGTAATCTAGATTAAAACTCACACTTCCAGTTTTTTTAACGAAAGGGTAGGTCTCATTCTTTCTTGTAATTGTTGTATTTTTTCCAGATGTTTTAAAATCCCAAGAAAATTGAAATTTTGAAGTATCTTTGAATGTAAATTCATTTTTTTGGCTTATTCTTATTGGATTAGAATTGCCTGAGGTATCAGCATCATAATTTATGTCCATACCAAATTCAAATTCATTCAAAGGGCTTTCTGGAGAAAATTTGTTTAATGTATTATCACCACCAACTCCTAAATGAAACCAGTCACCTCTTTTTAAATATCCAAAATCATTAAGTTTAAAATCATCTTCAAAGAAGAGTAAACTTCCAGTAGCCTTGCTTAAAATAGTTGGTTTATAGACAAATTGCGATCGCAATCCTATACCTGTTTGCCCATCTTTCTCAGAGGCAAGAACGTCGTTATAAAGTGTAAGTTTATTTGATTTAACATTACTATAATCAAAGACTCCCACTGTTGAACCTTCATTCAAAAAATTATCTTCAACATGCGTCAAGAAGTGACCAAAAGTTTTTGTTCCAACTTTTGTTTTTGATCTTAGTGCAATATAGTCACGACCTTTTGTAAACGATTCGTCTGCTTCTTTTGCAACAAAAATTCCAAAATCCTTATTATTAACTTTTTGCGTAAATCTTAATGCAAAATCAATATCGGTATATGTTTTTCTGGATGTATTGCACGCCTCTTCATTAATTGAGGAAGAGCAATCATATGATGATGCTGAACCAATCCTTCTAGTATTAATGATTCTATATCTATCATAATGTGAGAGATTAAATAAGGATTGATTCTCATTAAAAAAGGCTCTTTTTTCTGAATAAAAAGTTTCTTGTGCAGAAAAATTAATTATCACTTCGTCACTTTCAGCTTGCCCAAAATCAGGATTAATAGTTAAGTTTACTTGTTTCCCTGTACCTGTATTATAAAACACCTCAGTTCCGATTTTATCTTCATCAAAATCTGTAACTGAGTTATATGTTTTAGATATGTATGGAAAAAAATTAAGCTTGCTTTTTGTATAATTATCCACTTTGATTGTTTTCATGTTTGATAAAAAATTTGATCGAAATCCATTCGTTTTTGAATCATTAAGCCAAGTTTGATCTCTTGCGATATACCTAAATGTTGTAATATTAATTTCTCTTTTTTCGGTATCAACATTTTTCATTAGTACCACATTCCAAGGAATATAGTACTCAGATACCCAATAACCATCATATTTTTTTGTTTTTACTTCCCAGTCACCGTCCCAATCATATTTTGGAAAACTTCCTAAAGCTCTTATACCATCTGCTTTAATATCAGCTAAAGTAACTTGAAACATGTATGCTTTGGATCTATCTCCATCAAAATCTATAGCAACTCCATTTTGGTCACTTGTATTAGGTGTTTCATCTCTCATAGACTTTTGAGCAAGCATTGATGAATTTTCTTGATAGTTTTTGAAGCCTATATATATTCCATCCTTATTAGAAAATATTAAGGCAACTGTTTTTTCTTTTGCTGGCTCTCGAGTATAAGGTGAAACCTCAAAGTAATCATTTATAACTACAGCATTTTTCCACTCTGATTCATTCAGGTCTCCATCTACAACTATCTCCTTACTGTGAACAGTTAACACAAGAAGAAAAACTAGATATGGGAATTTTTGCATCATATTGAATATATGAAAGGCATTGTATATATCAGCTATAAAAATGTATATCTGTTTCTGTTATAACAATATCATATTTAATATCATGATCTTCACCAATATTTTGTTTAAGAATTTGATATTCATATCCGAGACCAATGATAGTAGGCTTATCATTATTTTTCTTGAGATTGCTTAATGCCCTATCGAAATAACCACCACCATATCCAAGTCTTTTTCCATTGATGTCAACTCCAACAAATGGCACAAACATTGTATGAAATAAAGATGGGTCCAAATAATTTTTATTTCTTAACTCGTCAATTCCATAAACATTTTTTGTAAGAGATTCATTTTTATTATAACGATTAAATTTCATTTTTGATTTAGTAAAAATTCTCGGCATGTAGACACTGCATGAATATCTATCAAGTTCATCCAGAATAATATCAATACAGATTTCGTTTCTAAAGGGAAAATATAAAAGTGTATTAAATGATGACTTTAAATCAATCTTTTCTATTGCTGACATTTGAATACTTTGGCTAGCTTTTTTTATGTATTCATTAGATAAAAATTGCCCCTGCTCAAAGAGTGATTTTCTTATTTTATTTTTCACCATATATTGTGCCGAGGCTAACAAACCAAATCACCGCCATGTGTCGTACCTGAACCGAAAGGTCAGGTGGTGAATTTCATACCAAATCAGGCTTCCCTTAATAGGTATTGCTCAACAATGGTAGGGGAATATCACCTATTTAATTGTATCGGTTCAAATTTATTAACACATAAGCGAATGAACCAGAATGTATAAAAAAGTATAAATTAGTTATAAAACAGAGTCTATTTTTTTTATCAGACTTTCAATTTCTTTATTATCGACTTTATCAGAAACATTTTCATCTAAGAGTAATTTATTTGCTAAAGATAAACCTGCAATTATTAATGCATTATTTTTATCATTAATTGAATCGAGTTCTTCATTGAAGAGTTTAGATGCTTCTAAGAGATTATCTTTCTCATTGGCAGGACATGACAGAGTTAGATCTCTTCCAAATATTCTTAATGAAACTGTCTCTAATTTAGGCATTTAATTACTTTACAGACCTTAGCTTTTTTATAGTTTTTTTTAAATCTTTGATTTCTTTATTATGAAGCACTTTTGATTTCTTCCAATCTCTTTCTCTTTCTATATAAGAATCAATAATCCCTTTTTGTTCTTCAAAACGTTTGATTAGTAGATCAACTTTCTGTTCTAGAGAATCACAAGAAAAATCATTTTTTTTTGTCATTTATTAATTGTACTCGATTGAATTGGAAAAATTTATAAATAAAATAGTAAAATAGATCATGATTAATTCAATATATTCCAAAAGAAGAGAGAAACTAAATAATCTTCTACCAGATAATACTGCCATTTTAATTCCTGGTGCAGATCTAAAATTAAGAAACTCCGACTCATCATATGCATTTAGACAAGATAGTACTTTTTATTATTTTTCAGGATTTGAAGAACCTTCGTCATTAATTTTAATTATAAAAAAAGATAATCAGATAGAGTCAATAATTTTTGTACCAAAAAAAGATAAGTTAAAAGAAATTTGGGATGGTTTTAGAGAAGGCCCTGAGGGAGCTGTCAGTAATTATAAATTTGATAGTGCTTTCAATGTTGATGAGATACATGAAATTATTCCAGACCTTTTGCATGGTAAACATAAAGTTTTTTATGCTTTTGGCAAAAAAGAAGGTTTTGATGAAGACGTTATTGATTGGACACTTAAAGCGAATAAAAAAGATAGACATAGTCAGTCAATAGAGCTAGCAGATAGCACATCAATTATAGGTAATATGAGATTAATAAAAGATGATCATGAAATTAATATAATTAAAAAAGCTTGTGAAATATCTGCTGATGCACATATTACAGCAATGAAATCTGTTAAACCTGGTTTAAATGAGCAAAGCATGGAAGCATTATATTTATACGAGTTTAGTAAAAAGGGTGGGAGATATCCTGCCTATACTCCTATAGTTGCTGGTGGTGAAAATGCATGCATTCTTCATTATGTTAAAAACAATCAAAAATTAAATGACTCTGATTTGCTTTTAGTTGATGCCGGTTGTGAGTACGAAATGTATGCTTCAGATATAACTAGGACCTATCCAATTAATGGAAAATTTTCTGAGGAGCAACTAGCTATATACAAAGTGGTTTTAGATGCCCACAAAGCTGCTACCGATGCTGTGAAGAGTGGCAATAATATTATGCAACCACAAAAAGTTTCAGAGTCTGTGATCACAGAAGGTTTGATAGCTCTTGGAATTTTAAAAGGTAGGAAAAATGAACTAATTGAAAAAAATTCTTTTAAAGATTTTTATATGCATAAAGTTGGTCATTGGCTAGGTTTGGATGTTCACGATTCTGGTGACTATATGGAAAATGGTGAACACATGACATATAAGCCAGGCATGATTACAACTATAGAACCCGGTATCTATATAAGTAGCAGCTTGGATGTTGAAGAGAGATGGAAAGGAATTGGTATAAGGATTGAAGACGATATTCTTGTAACAGAATCTGGAAATATTAACTTAACAAAAAAAGTTCCAACAGATCCCAATGAAATAGAAGCATTAATGGCATAAACAAATGCATGTACCAATAATTATTTCAGGATCAGGTGTAATTGGGAATTACATTTCATTAAGACTTAAAAAAAATAATATCCCATCCTTAATTATCGAAAAACTATCAAACTCCTCAAATCAAGAGCAGAGTATAAGAACTGTTACCCTTAATAGCTACTCTATGGCGTTATTAAAAGATATGAATATTGAGGTACAAAACCAACCCGTTACAAAAATAAGTGTTAGAGATGGAGAGGGTTCTGGTGCAATTGATTTTGATGCAAAAGATATAAACGAAAAAAATCTGTCGTATGTTGTGATGTTTGATGAGCTAAAAAATAAACTTTCTTGTCATAACAAGGAGAATACTTTTTTTAATGCAGAAATAAACGAAATTAATTTTCAAGAAGATAATAATTCAACTGAAGTTATATTAATTGATGGTAAAAAATTTACTACTAACATTGTTGCTGCTTGTGATGGAAGATCTTCTAAAGTTGCTAAATTATCATTGCTCAAAAGTTTTAATAGTAATTATGAACAAGTTGCATTCACGTTTTTAGTCAAAGCTAAAAATTATGACGAAAGCATTGCAAAACAAATTTTTTCTGAAAGAGGAATATTTGCCCTTATGCCTTCTCCAAAAGATAACAACATGACTGTTGTTTGGTCCGTAAAAAATACGGATTTAGAAAAAAGAGACTCCACCGATTACGTTAACGAGAATTTAAGTTATTTTGAAAAAAAATTAAATACAAAGTTAGAAATAACATCATCAATACTCAATTTTAATTTATCAAAACATTATTATAAGGATTATGTTAATGAGACAATTGTATTGCTTGGAGATTCAGCACATTCTATTCACCCTCTTGCAGGACAGGGCATTAATTTAGGATTTGCAGATGCAGACATATTCTGTGAAGAAATTATAGATAATTATAAGAAGGGTTCTAATCTCAGCGAAAAGATTGCTCTGAAAAGGTATGAAATTAGAAGAAAGTCTTTAAATTTAGTAATGCTTAAATCTATGGATTTCTTTGTTCACTTATTTGGTAATGAGAACTTATACTTAAAATTGATTAGGAATTGGGGATTAAGTTCGGTAAATAAAAATAAGTTTTTAAAAACTTTTTTTATGAAGCACGCATCCGGTTTTAATAAGATTTAGGTTTATACTTTTTCGCCTTTAGCTCTAATCTCTTTTAAAACTTGGGAAATGCCTTTTTTATCTATAATTCTCATGCCTTTGGCTGAAACTTTTAGATTAACAAATTTATTTTCAGATTCTACCCAAAATTTGTGTGTGTGGAGATTTGGAAAGAATTTTCTTTTAGTTCTATTATTAGCATGGGAAACATTGTTTCCTGCTTGTGGCATTTTTCCTGTTACTTGGCATTTTTTACTCATAGAATCGCGATTTTATAGAACAGAAGCTTACTTATCAATACTATAATGAATATTATGAAAGAAATATTTATTCTAAGGCATGCAAAATCTTCGTGGAAGGACTCTAATCTCTCAGATTTTGATAGACCCCTTGCTGATAGAGGTATAAGAGAAGCCAAAAAATTGTGTGGCTTTATAAAAAAAAATAGTTTTAATATAGATAAAGTGATTTGTTCAAAAGCAAAAAGAGCTTTGGAAACATTTTATTTAGTAGCTGATGGCTTTAATTTTGAAATAGAAAAAGCAACTTATACAAATAATTTATACTTTGGTGAGGTAGAAGATATTGTAAATACAATTAATGAATTAGGTGATGATATAAAAAAGATCTTAATAATAGGACATAATCCAACCTTACATACGCTAACAGAAACTCTCACAAATGAGCACATTAATAGGTTTACAACATGCAATCTAGCGAAAATAAGCTTTGAAGGAAAATGGAAAACTCTTGCGCCATTAAAATGTAGTTTAATATCAATTATAAAACCTAAGGAAATGATAAATTGATAGACATAAAATTAAAAATAATTAGTCCGCTTATAGGAAAAAAAATACCACTACCAAAATATGAAACTAAAGGTTCCGCAGGACTTGATCTGCGAGTATGTATTGAGGATAAATTAATTTTAAATCCAGGCAAAACAGAACTTATACCAATGGGTTTTGCAATGCATCTAGCAGACGAAGGTTTAGCGGCGCTTGTTGTTCCAAGATCTGGACTTGGTTCTAAGCACGGAATAGTGCTTGGAAACTTAGTTGGATTAATAGATTCTGACTATCAAGGAGAGCTTATGGTTCCAGCTTGGAATAGGTCTGACCAAGAGTTTACAATTCATTCAGGTGATCGAATAGCACAAATGATTATTGTTCCTGTATTACAAGCGAACTTTGAAATTGTTGAAGAATTTATAGAATCAAAAAGGGGTAATAAAGGATTTGGGAGTTCAGGCGTAAATTGAGATCTTTATTTTTTCTTACCAAACCTTTCTTCAAATTTCTGTACTCTACCACCTGTATCAATAATTTTTTGCTTACCAGTGTAAAAAGGATGAGAAGCAGATGATATTTCAACAGGATAATATGGATAGGTTTTTCCATCATCCCACTCTTTTGTTTGAGTAGTTTCTAATGTCGAACGAATGAGAAAATATTTATCCGCTCCAGTATCATGGAACAACACTTCACGGTATTCAGGATGTATGTCTTTTTTCATAATAAATTCAAATTAGGATGAGAACTATATCAAAAATTAAATCCTTTACAATTAAAAAATGAAATTTTTTTATTACGATATTGCTATAGGACTCCCTTTAAGACAGTGTTTTACATATAAGTCTAATGTTGAATTAAAAAAAGGTATTAGGGTACTAGTTCCTTTCGGAAATAAAAAACTTGTAGGAATAGTGGTAAAAAAAACTATAAATTCTCACTTAATTGAAAAATCAGAATCTATTAAAGGTGTAATATCAATAATTGACAACCACACATGCTTCAATAGCTCAATTTTTAATACTGTTTTATGGGCTTCAGAATATTATCATCATCCAATTGGAGAAGTATTCTTCTCTTTCATCCCACCAATTCTTCGAAAAGTAAATGATAAAACTATTAGTGCATTAGGCGAGACCTCAAAATATAAAATCAATGAACAAGATAAAATATTTAAATTAACGGATGAGCAAAAAAGTATTTTATTAAAATTAAGTAAAATCAGAAAATTTAAACCTTCATTAATATATGGAGTAACAGGGTCGGGCAAAACTGAGATCTATCTACAATTGGCAGAAAAATTTTTATTAGAAAATAAATCTATATTAGTTTTAGTTCCAGAAATTAATTTGATTCCTCAACTTGTAAAAAGATTTCAAAATAGATTTGACGGAGATGTAGGAATTTATCATTCTAAACAAACTCCAAATCAAAGATTAAAAGTATGGCTAAAATCAAAATTTGGCGACCTTAAAGTAGTTATTGGAACTCGCTCGAGTGTATTAATGCCTCTTCAAAATCTTGGAGCAATAATTGTTGATGAAGAACATGACCAGTCTTACAAACAATCTGAAGGTTTCAAGTTTTCTGGAAGAGATTTATCTATTAAGCGTGCTCAACTTGAAAACGTGCCAATTTTTCTTGGATCAGCAACTCCGTCTCTTCAAACTCTCAAGCTTGTAAAAGAAAAGAAATATGAAAGATATGATCTGCTTAGAAGAGTAGATGGTAATAAACCGCCAAAGCTCATTTCTTTGGATATAACTGACACCCCTCTAACAGGAGGCATTGCAGATGAGAGCATGGAGATTATTGAGTCTGTTCTTAATAGAGGTGAGCAAGTATTAGTATTTATTAATAGAAGAGGTTTTGCGCCTCTATATGAATGTGATAACTGTGGATGGGTAGCGAAATGTAATTCGTGTGATTCTAAGCTTGTCTATCATAAATCAAAAAATAGATTGATATGCCATAAATGTGAATCTGCTTTTCAGGTTAATAAGCATTGCCCTGAATGTAATTCAGACAATTTGAACATTTTCGGAAATGGTACAGAAAGAGTTGAAGAGGTCTTAAAAAATACCTTCAAAAAAACACCAATCATCAGGGTAGATTATGATTCAACAAGACTTAAAGGATCTATTGAAGCCATTTATGACAAAGTAAACAAAAGTAATGAAGCTATTTTAGTAGGCACACAAATGTTATCTAAAGGCCATGATTTTTCAAAAGTAACTTTATGCATAATTTTAAATGCTGATGGTGGATTAATAAGTCCAGAAATTAATTCCGTCGAAAAAATCTCACAACAACTTATTCAAGTTTCAGGAAGAGCTGGTAGAAATAATAAACTTGCCAAGGTAATTATTCAAACACGATATCCGGATGACATTAACTTAAAAAAAATTAAAACCGGTGATTATAAATTAATTGCTGAAGAGTGTTTAAGAGTAAATAAAAAGCTTGATATGCCACCATATTCAAGTCTTTGTATTTTGCGGGCTGTTTCACCAAATCCAAAAAGTTCTTTTGATTTTTTGAGAAGGGCGAGTAAGTTTTTGGATAACAAAAAGGATATCTCTACAACAGGACCTTTGCCTTCAATTCCATTTAAAATTAAAGGCAATACTAGAAACCATTTAATAATAAAATCCTCAGCCAGAGTTTATCTTAATAAAATATTAAAAAATTTAATCAAAGAGGTTGAAAGTTGGCCAGAAAGAAAAAAAGTAAAATGGTCCTTTGATATAGACCCATATGAAATGACTTGATTAATTAAATTTTTATCCTGATTAGTTGTCCCGGAAAGATAGATTTATTAAAAAGGTTGTTTGATTCATTAATCGAATTAACTGAAACACCAAATCTAATTGCAATCTCAGACAAAACGTCTCCTTTTTGTATTTGATACTCCAGATATTCTGGATAATTTTCAAAATAAGTTCCTAAAAGAGGCTTTTCTTTATAGTATTCATTTATTCCAAGAAAGATTGATCTTGCAAGCATTCTTCGGCCTGCTTTACTTTTTAATCTTTTTGCATCCTCTGGATTTGTAAGGAAACCAGATTCAATAAGAACCGAGGGTATATCCACAGATTTAAGGACCCTGAAATCAGCAAATTCAACATTTTTTTTGTGTATTTTTGTAAAGGGATCACTCTTAAACTGATCTAAAATTTTTACACCTAAAAGCTTACTTCTATCAATTTTTTCTTTATAGGCATTTGGATAAAGTTCTCTAGCAGCATCCTCATCAAAATCATAAGATTCAATATTTTTTATTTGAGCTTGAATTCTTTTTCTCTCTTTTTCAGATAAATTTCTTGCAACACTACTAGATGAATTCTCTGACCATACAAAAACTGATGCGCCTTTTACGGATGCAAGCCTAAAACCATCAGCATGTATGGATATAAATATATCCGCCCCATATTTTCTTGCACTTTTATATCTATCATTTAGGCTTAAAGAATTATCATCGTCTCTAATCATAATTGCCTGATATCCTTTAGTATCTCTTAGAGTTCTCTCCAGTTCTCTAGATATTAATAGAGTCACATCTTTTTCTAGTACGTTATTGCTACTAACTGCGCCTGGATCTCTACCACCATGGCCAGCATCAATAGCAACTATAATATCCCTGAGATTAGCATTAAGACCTTTAACTTTATTTATCTCAATATTTAGTACTACCTTGCCGTCTTGATATATTTGAGTGGGTTTTTTCCATTCAACATACTCATACAAATCCAAGACAATTTTAGTGATACCGTTAGATGTTGCCGCCCTTATTTTTTTAATAGGATAGTCGTATGCTTTATCCAAATTTGTTAGTAGATTGCTGTCATAAACCTCAAAGACAAGTCTTGATGGACCCTCAAGAGAATATGATTTTATATACGAAATTTTCTCTAAAAAAAATGAAACACTAAAAGAGTTTTTTTTACTTTCTATAATTTCGTTAAAAGATATTTCATTAGCTTTTACAAAAGTAGATAAAGTTAATATGGTTATTACAAGCTTAATTATATTCATCAATTAAATCTTCAAATGAGTTAATTTTTGTTGCTATATTTAATTCTCTTCCATTATTAATATGCTTGAAAGATATTTTTAAATCAAATTTTCTTTTTACAGTAAGTCTTTCAGGCCACTCAATTACAACAACTTTTTTTGAATGGGTATTTCTTTCCAAATCAAATAAAAGTATATCTTCTGGTTCATTAGTTCTATAAAGATCAATATGCAGGAAAATAAGATCACCTAATTCGTATTCTTCACATAATGTATATGTTGGACTTTTAACATGATCACTCCAGCCACAGTTCTTAATTATTGATCTTGTTAAAAATGTTTTACCAGAACCCAAATCACCTTCAAGATGTATTTCGATAGATCTTTTATCTAGTGCTAATATTTTAGATGCGATTAATTGACCAAATTTATTTGTTGCGTCATCGTCTTTGAGAATAATTTTGTTCATTGATTAAGGATCTTTCTCGCAATAGGTATCAATGAGGATGCATTAAGACCGACCTCACCAATTTCTTCTCTAAATATTTTACCTGCTCGAGCATGAACAGCAACTGAAAGAATACATGCATCAATATTGGATAAATTTTGTGCCACTAATGCTGAAATTATTCCTGCAAGAACATCACCCGTTCCGCCTGTTGATAATTCAGGACCTCCATCGGAACACCTGAATAATGCTGAATCTTCTTTTGAGTAAATAATAGTTTCACTTCCTTTTAAAATTACATCGGCATTATATTTTTTTGCAATTTTTTTTGCAGATTCAGGCCTATTTGATTGTATATCATCAATAGAAATATCTAAAAGCTTACTAGCCTC
>MDSV01193988.1_pt1 | contig 13799 bp, 11 predicted proteins | sample 810851 | NCBI WGS metagenome assembly MDSV01 (sample SAMN05326640, study PRJNA326480) | marine metagenome | isolation source: seawater | place: Atlantic Ocean: North East | collected 2012 | reverse complement strand
TCATTATTAAAAGTATTATTATTATTATCTAAATTATTTACAATATTATTATCTAATGGATTTTTTTTATCTAATTTTATTGTCTTTTTTTCTCGTTTTTTATTTTTTACTTCTAAACTAGTATCATTATTTAAATTAGATACATTTTTTGTTTTTTGTTTTCTTACTTTATTATGATTATTATTACAATCATTTTTATCTAACATATAACCTAATGTAATTAATGAACCTAATAAAATAGTTTCCATATATTTATATAGAAATATATTTTTATTTTTATTTGTATTTATTAAATAAAATATTATATTTATATAAACTTTTATTTATATTTATATCATTTATACTATTATATTTACTATTATTTAACCATATTTTTATTATATAAAATTTATTTTTGCAACTTATACTAATTCCATTAACTATATCATATTTATCTAATATATTACCTATCAAATCTAACGATAATTTTAACCATATATTATATACATTATTATATATTTTTATAGACCAATATCCACCATTTTTATTGTCTTCACATTCATAAATAGGTTTTATATTGTCTTTCATTAAAAAATACATACCATTATTTAATTTATAATGATTATTATAAACTCTCCAAAAATCTACAATATTTTTTATATTATATATTTTTTGATATGATTCAAAAGACCAATCATTTGTATTCATATTATGAAACCATAATATCCATTTATATTTTAATTTTGTTTTATATGCTATCAATTTTTTTATTAGAATATATCTTTTATAACTATAATATATTGATTTTAATTTATTCATATATAAAAAAAAATATTAATTTATATTTAAATCATTTTAATTTATATCATTAATTATATTCTCTATTGCTTCTTCTTTTATTTTTATTAGGGAATCATTACCCAATTTACCTATTAAACTCTTTATATCAATACATTCATTCATTAATAATTTATTTAAGTGTGTAGAGTCTATTATTCTTTTTGTTTCTTGTATTTCCATATTTTGTTTTTCTATTTCACTTAATAATAATTCTTTTAATGATATATTTGATTTATATTTTAAATCTGTTAATATTATCATATTTACTACTATTTGAACCATAAAATTTTTTGGATATGTTTCTTTTATTTGATTATCATAATCCTCAAATTTATTATTATATTGTTCTAATAAATCATTCATCATTTTATTATATTCTGTATTTTTTTTACATAAATTTATAATATTTTCATTATAAAAATCAAATAATTTATTATTTGTTTCTTTTGAAGAATTATAATTATTTATATATTGTTTACATAATTCACGTTTAAATATAAATTTATTATTTAATTTATTCAATTTATCATTTATACCATCTAATTCTTTTTGTATTGAATTATCTTTAGTTATAGAATTATTTATAGAATCATTAAATATATCAATTACCTTATGTGTATCAAACAAAATATTTTTATTTTCTAACATATCTTTATATTCATTCAAATAATCATTACTACCATCATTATCTAATTTTAATTCCTTTAATGTTTTATGTATATCTAATAAATCCATATATATATATATATTTCCGTTTATTTTATAAATACTATATATATATGTATTTAAAAATTATAATTTATATAAAAATTATATGGATTTAAGTATAGTAAATAACTTAGAAACAGAATATAATAAAGCAATTAAATTATTTCAAGAAAATCAATATGCTGAATGCGAAACTAAATTAAAATATATATTAGAATATATACCCGATAATTCAGATGTATTAAACTTTTATGGAAGACTTAAACAATTTACTAGTAATTTTGATGAATCAATTGAAATATTAGAAAAATCTGTAAAATGTGATAATAATAATTTTATGGGACATTACAATTTAGGATTAGCTTATTGTATAAAAAAAGATTTAAAAAAAACTAAATTACATTTTGAAAAATATCAAGAATTAAATACTGATAAATCAAGATTTTATTGTAATTTATATTTATCAAAATTACATTTTGATGAACTTGATATTGAAGAAACAAAATATTATTATAATAAATCAAATATACCTCTATTTCAAAAATTATCTATTCTATTAATTCCAAGAGTATATGAATCCACAGAACAAATTGATTATTATCGAAAACTATATTCGGAATCATTAATTAATATTTATAATGATTGTGATGATATAATAGTTAAATCAAATGATGTATTTACTGAATACTTACAATTTATTTATTGTTATGGTTTTCCTTTATCATATCAAGGAAAAAATAATAAAGATATATTAGAAATGCAATGTAAATTATATCGTAAAATATTTCCTTGTTTAAATTATACTTCTCCATATCTAGATGAAATAAAAACTAGACCTAAAACTAAAATCAAAATAGGATTTATTTCTACTAATTTTTTTAATCAATCTGTTTCTAGAGACCGTATGGGTATAATTAGAAATTTACCAAGAGAATTATTTGATGTTACAGTTTTCTTCTATTTTAAACCAAGTGATGATTTAGGAAATTTTATATGGAATAGTCAGAATACTAATATTGTATTACCAGATTCTTCTATTTTTGAAAGAAGAACTGTAATAGAACAACAAAAACTTGACATTTTAGTATATTGTGATATTGGTATGGCACCTGATACATATTTTTTAGCCTATTCTAAACTAGCACCAGTTCAATGCAATACTTGGGGACATAGTGATACAAGTGGTATTGATACTATTGATTATTATTTATCTAGTATATATTATGAAAAAGAACAACCACAAGAAAACTATTCAGAAAAACTAGTTTTATTAGATAGTTTATGCACATTTTATTATAAAATTATAGAACAACCACAAATTGTTAATAAAAATCATTTTGCTTTTTCTAATAATACAAATATTTATTTATCTTCACAAGTTTTATTCAAACTTAATCCTGATTTCGACCATATAATAAATAATATTCTTAATAATGACCCAAATGGTGTATGTGTATTTATTAAAATGAACTTAGGTTCATATATACAAGATATTATTATTAATCGTATGGAAAAAGTATTAAAACATAATATGACTCGAGTTCATTTTATTGAATGGCAAAAATGTGAACGTGATTTTTATAAACTACTATCTATGGCTGATGTCATTATTGACCCATATCCATTTGGTGGTTGTAATACTTCATTTTCTGCTTTTAGTATGGGTATACCAATAGTTACAAAACCCGCACAATGTATTAATGGTAGATTTACACATGGATTATATAAAAAAATGAATATATTAGATTTAGTAGCAAATACTAATGAAGAATATGTAAATTTAGCAAATAAATGTGCTATGGATAAAAATTTCAGAAAATCGATTTCTAATAAAATTTTAGAAAATATTGATCTTATCTTTAATGAACCCGCAAGTGTCAATACATGGATAAATTTTGCTGTTGAAGTTATAAATAATACTATACCAAATACTAGTCCTATATTTATTTCAAAAGAACCAATTAATAATTCAGATTCTAATAAACAACAAAATACTCAATCAGATAATAAATATTTAGAATTTAATAATTCAACTAGTCAAATTACTACTAATAATATACCAAAAATTCTACATTTTATTCACTTTGGTTATACAGAATTCACATTTATTCATTATTATGCCATAAAAACAGCATTTGATAATAATACTGATTACAATATTTATTTATATAATTATATTAAACCTAATAATATTTGGTTCCAATTAGCTTCTAAATATATTACTGAAATTATTTATACAATACCACCTACAGAAATATTTGGAAATCAAATAGAATCATTCGCTCATAAAGCTGATATTATTAGATTACAAAAACTAATAGAACACGGTGGTATATATTTAGATATTGATGTATGGACTAATAAATCATATGATAGTTTATTAGAAAACTCTAAATCATGTATTATGGGATATCAGTGTAAAAATACACAATATGAAGGACTATGTAATGCTGTAATTTTTGCTAAACCACAGTCAGAATTTTTACAATTATGGTTAGCTAATTATAAATCATTTAATAAAGAACAATGGGACGTTCATAGTGTATATTTACCACTTAAATTATCAGAATTAAATCCTTCACTTATTGATATTAAACCACAAGAATTTTTCTTTCCATTTTCATGGTTTGATTTTGATATATTATTCAAAAAATCCAGTTCAGATAAATTATTAACAAATTCATATTGTATTCATCTATGGGAAACACATCTTTATGAACCACTATTAAATAAAATTTCACCATCATATTTTTATATATATAATACACCATTAGCAAATATTTTCTCTAAAAATATTTTTAATAAAAATAATCAATCTATTTTATTTATTATACAATCTAATAATAATAATTATTTACAAAAATCTATAACTTATATTCATGATTTAATCACACAAGGATATAATATTTATATAAAATACACAGATGAAGATTATATTTTAGAAAATAATGATGATTCATATATTTTATTAAATACACTAAAACAAAAAACATATGATACTAATGATATAAATATAGTTTTATATTATACTGATACAATTTATTGGCAAAAATATAAATATATTCATAATTGTGCATTTTATGATTCAATTATAGTAAATAATATGAATGATTTTGATAATATTGATACTATTTTAACTTCAAATAAATCAGAATTAAATATACTCCAATCAATCACTAAAAATGTTGAATATATTAATTATCCTATCAATAATTTAGATTCTACTATTAATAATAATTCACAACAATTAAAAGAGTTTTTTGATACTATTCAATCATCATTCAAAAAATATAATAATATTATTTCTATTAATAAAAATATATATTTAGAAACATATGATTCACAACCATTAATTAATGTTAAATCAAATAAATTTATATATTATTCATTTTTAGACAATTATAATGATATTAATAATTTAATACAATTTTATACTGATTTTTATAATAAATATAATTACGATAATATATTACTATATATTTATTATAATAATCATAATAATATTAAAGAAATAAATGAAATAATTGATAATTATAAGTCATTAGAAATTAATAGTCCTATTATACTAAATTTTAATTGTTTAAGTCAAGAGAGCATTAATATTATACATCAAAAATCATCTGTTTATTTAACTTTATTTAATAATAATTATTCAGATTTTAATGCTATATATTCTTCTTTATATAATAATCAAATTATTACAATATCAAATAATTCAATTATTTCAGAATATATTCTAAACTTTTATGAAACAAAATTTGATAATATTATTGATATTATGAACTATACTTATAATAACTTAAATACTACATTATTACAAGATAATATCACAAATTTACAAAAATACTGCTTATGTGATTATACTAATATATTTAAATCTATTAAAATGGAAGAATCAAAAAAAAAAGAAATATTAATGATTGGTAAGTTCTCATCATTTAAAAATAGAATGGATACTATGTATTTTGAATTTTTACAATATTTTAAAGATAATTCTAACTATGATATAGTTTTTGTCGATACTGATAATTGTAAAAAAAATCAACAACTTGATTATTATATTACTAAATATTGTAAAACTACTAATCCAATTATTTATAATATTGTATATACTCATTCAACAGAACAAATTATATCAAATTTATCTGAAACTAAACTAACTACTATATATGAAATAGAAGATTGTTATGAAATCGATTTACTTATAAATAATATTAATAATTTTAAATATGATTACGTTATTTATAGATATAATTGTGAACAAATGGATTATATTAAATCAAAATCACCTAATACTAAGTTTTTACATTTACCACATTATATTAATCATAAATTTTTTAATATTGATACCACTATTCCAAAAAAATATGATATTTTACTTTATGGTAATATTAGCAATTTTTATCCATTTAGACAAAGATTATTCAATTTGATTATTAACGCAGGATTTAATTATTATCATTTAGAACATCCGGGATATAATAATACAAATTCTATTACAAAAAATGAACTTTCTAAATTAATTAATCAATCTAAATTAACAATATCTACAAGTAGTGCTTTTAATTATTTCTTAAAAAAATATCTTGAAATATCTATGTCAGGTAGTATTATTGCCGGAAACTTTCCTTCTACTGAAATAAATCCTTATATAAATTCTATGTGTTTATTAGATGAAACTATGTCTGATAATACAATAATATCTAAACTAAAAACATTTATAAATTTATCTAATAATGATTACAATACTATTATAAATAATTCATATGAATATACAAAAAATAATTTATTATATAGTAATGGTATATTAACACTAGATAATATAATTGATTCTATGGATAATAATACTGAAAATAATAAAATATTTACATATATATACGAAAATAAAGTATGGCATGAAAATGGAGGCAGCGGTAATGGTTCAACTATAGAATTTAATAAAGATGAATATATACCATTTGTTAAAAAATTTATTAATACACATTATATAAATACTGTTACAGATTTAGGATGTGGAGACTGGCAATCAAGTTATTTGATATATGATGATTTAAATGTAAAATATACTGGATATGATGTTTATGAAAATATTATAAATATAAACAATAAAAAATTCCCTAATTATACATTTAAACATTTAGATTTTATAGAAAATAAACATATATTAGAATCAACAGATTTATGTATTATTAAAGATGTTTTACAACATCTACCAACAAAATCTATATATGAATTTTTAGATTATATAGTTCAAAAAAAAGTATATAAATATATACTTATTATTAATTGTTGCGAACAACAAAATGATGATGATGATATACAACCAGGAGAATGGAGACAATTATCAGCACTTAAATTTCCATTAAAAAAATATAATCCAACAATTTTATTAAATTATAATACTAAACAAGTATCTTTAATTACATTATAATAATAAAATACTTAAATAATATAAAATATATTATTTTATGATTGATTATATTTTATCCAAAGATAATGAAGAAAAACAAGAACAAAAAGAAGAATCAAAAATGAATATTTTTTGTAATAGTGATTCAAAAGAACTAGATATTAAAGTAAACGATAATCATATTTATTTTTATTCTGATGTAAATAAAAAATCTGCTTTAGAATTAAATATTAAATTAAGAGAAGTTGAAAAAAGATTATTAAATCGTTATAAAGAACACTCATTTCATCAAGAATATATTTATTTACATATTAATAGTTTTGGTGGTTCAGTATTTGCTGCTTTTGCTATTATTGATACAATAAAAAATTTAAAAGTGCCTGTAGTTTCTATTATTGAAGGTTCAGCAGCATCTGCCGCGACTATGATTAGTGTTGTATGTGATTATAGATATATTTATAAAACATCTTATATGTTAATTCATCAATTATCATCATCTACTTGGGGTAAAATGAGTCAATTAGAAGATGAAATGGAAAATTTAAATGAATTAATGAAATCAATACGTTTAATTTATAAAAATTATACATCTATTCCTGAAGGTGAAATAAATGAGATTTTAAAACATGATTTATGGTGGAATGCTGATTTATGTTTTGAAAAAGGATTAGTTGATGAAATCAAAATTGTTGAAAAAAGTTATAAATTTTCAAAAGGTCTCTGTAAAATATAAATTTTTTATATTTTTAATATATATATGAATAATTTTAAATTATTTTCTCCAATTATTACTGGTTATATCTTTTCTATCTTTTGTAAAACTCTTCCTAATGAAGGAGCACAGTTAATTCAACGCCCTCCATCATGGGTATTTGGAGTTGTTTGGCCTATACTATATATTCTTATGGGTTATTCATGGTGTATTATTCCTATAGATATAATAGAAGTAGATTACATTTATATTTTATGTATTATTTTATTAAATTTATGGATTTATATATATAATTGTAAACAACTAAAAATATATGGTATATATATAATTGCTTGTACCATATCGTTATTAATATGTTTAATGAATTTACATAATCATAAATTATCTAAAATATTATTAACACCATTATTAGCTTGGTTATTAATAGCATTTTTACTTAATTGGAATATAGTTGAAAAATAAGTTTTAATTTTTTAAAAATAGTAATGCTAATACAATATAATTAAAAGAATCAATTATTGTATCATATATTGATTCATAATTTACTGAATCTTTTTTAAAGTTTATTAAATTATCTGTTCTATTAATTTTATCATTTAATCTTACTAAAATACCAATTAAATTAAAATCTAAAAATGAATTTCCATAATCACTATTTTTTTTCGCAAATATATCTCTACATTCTTTAAATGTTTCTTCAGGTTTTTTTTTAGATATACATTTATTATATTGTATTATAGTATCTAATAATTTTAATAAATTATGTTCTATATGTGAAATACTATTATCTTTTATATTAACTTTAATTTTATCTACACTTAAATATGTTTTTAGTAATTTACCATGTATTATATATTTTGTTATACAAGTATCTACACTAATATCTGAATATTCATTATTACAATTTAAATAACTTCTCATAAAATTATCATACTTTTCAATCCAGTCCATTATAATTTAATTTAAAAAAAAATCAATTTTTAAACAATAAATATATCATATTTTCTTTCTTTATTTTTTCTACCCATATTATCATATTTATGTTGTAATTTATGATTACTTATTGTTTGTAATTTACTATGTTCATAACCATATCCTTTACTATTTTCACGACCACGTTCATGAGCTAAATGTATTCCAGGTGGATTTCTAATATTATTAACATTCCTGTTTATTTCTTGTTTTATCCAACCTTTATGATTTTTTGATAATAATAAATCATTATTATATAAATTTAATAATTGTTGTTTTCTATTTAATTTTCCTCTAAAGTTTTTTATATAAAAAGATATTTTATACATCGATATATTTTAAATATATAAATCAATTTATATATTATAAATTGATTTTATATTAACTAATAATAATAATGGCAAATTATCAAAAACCTTTCTTAAAATGGGCTGGTGGTAAAACACAAATATTAGAAGAAGTATTATCAAAATTTCCTAAACAAATTAATAATTATCATGAAATATTTTTAGGTGGTGGTAGTGTTTTATTAGGATTATTATCATTACAAAAAGAAAATAAAATAACTATAAAAAATAATATATATGCTTATGATTTAAATAAAGGACTAATTAATTGTTATAATCAAATTAAAAATAATATTCAGGATTTAATTTCAAATCTAGATTTATTAAATACTGAGTTCACTTCTATACAAAAAAATACTGAAGGTCAACGAGGACAACCAAATAATATAGACATTTCAACATATAAATTAACAAGAGAACATTATTATTATTGGATTCGTAATGAATATAATAATAATCAAAAGAATAATTGTTTAAGTGCGGCACATTTTATTTTTCTAAATAAAACTGGTTTTAAAGGTATGTATAGAGAAGGACCATGTGGATTTAATGTTCCTTATGGAAAAAAAGATGTTAAAAGTATACCTAAAATTTATGATATTAATGATTTAAAAAATATTAATAAATTAATTCAAAATGTAGAATTTAAATGTTTAGATTTTAAAGATTCATTTGATTATGTAAAAAAAGATGATTTTATATATCTAGACCCACCTTATGTTCCAGAAAATAAGGATTCATTTGTAAATTATACAGTAGATGGTTTTGATTTAGACACTCATAAAAAATTATTTAATACAATTAATGGAAAAAAAAAAGATAATAAGTTTGTTATGAGTAATTCATATACTGAAATGATAATGAATGAGTTTGATGAATATAATTGTGATATTATTGAAGTAAAAAGAAGAATTAATTCAAAAAAACCAGATGATAAAACTAATGAAGTTATTATCTATAATTAGTAATAAAATCTATAATTTTTGATTTATATTTTTTATCATTACCCCAAAATATAGGTATATTATATTGTTCTAAAATACTAATTTCTATAGCACAATTACTTTTAAACCAATCACTTAAACAATAAATATATACAATATCATAAGTAGGATACATAGTTTGATATATTTGTTTTTTAAATGGTGCCGTTTGTAGTTTTTCACATACAGAACCAGCACTTTGTTGAAATTTTTTTTCAATAATAAAAATAATTTTTTCATTTTCATTAATATAACATTCATCTGGTTGTTTACATCCATGACCTGGAGATACTTCAGGTATTTTATATTTTAAAAGTTGTGATTTTTTAACTGAAACATATTCTTTATTACTATTATTTTTAAATTTTATTAAACTATAAGTTTTAGTTTTATTTAATACATTAATATATTCAGATATATCTGTAAATTCTTCATAAGACAAACCAGTTTTATTTGTATTAGAACCACCAGCATTTGTTCCTTTATTAACAATATTTGACATTATGTTTTATTTTTTTAAAATCAATTTTCTATAACTATCTCAAATTTGTGTGAAAAATTATTTATAATTAAGATACACGTCTTTATATATTTTTTAACTAAAATAAATAATTTATTAAAATAATATATATATATATAAGTATGATATATAAATGTATACTTTTATTTATTGTTTTATATATTTTATATATATGTTTTAGTAAATCAACTAAAAAAACAAAGAAAAAACAAAAAAAAATAAAAGGAGGCACAATATCTGAAGAACAAAAAGACTTTTTAAACAAACATCTAAATGATATAAATAATACAAATACATATATAAAGAAAAATTTATATAAGTTAGACAATCATATTATTGTGCTAATAAAAAATATATTAATTGATTCAAATTTAATTACTTCTGAAGCAATTAATATTTTATTTAGTTCTACTAAAACAAGTCAAGATAAAATAAATTTTATTATTAGTTTTATTAATTCAGAAAAGAATATATCTATTTTATATACTCATTTAAAAAAATTTATCAATAACTATTTTAATTTTATACCATTATGTCCCCAGTTTTTATTTTATTCAATATCAGGTATAATTTCATTTATGATTAATGAAGTGACAAAATATAATGCTTTAACAACACAATCTCAAAAAAACTATTCTAAACTGATTAATTCCTATTTAATAGTATTTGTAAGAAATAAATTTTTAAAAAACATAAAACTTAATAAATTTCAAAATAAGATTTTTGTAGAAGCACAACAAAATCTATCAAAAATTAAAAATACTAAGTATAAAACTCTTATTGGTAAAATATTTTATTATTTAATTAATAATAAATTTGATTCAATAGTAAATTTAAATATTAGTGAAAAAATAAAAAAAGCAATATTATATAATATTAATAAAAATTTAAAATCTGATGTTAAACTAAATCAAAATCATAATGAAATAAAAAAAATGGTCTCGCATTTTACTGAAACGTATATTAACATATTTATACTTATAATAGTAAGTTTATTTAAAACTTTATATAACTTTGATTATACAGATTATTTATCTTACATAAACGATCCATCATTTTCAACTATATTTATTCCAAGATTTATCTTGGACTTTATAAAAGGTAAAAATACAGAAATATTAGAAGATAAACAATTAGAAAAAATAGTATTATCAAAAAATTATATAAGTTTTCAAGAGCAAATAAACGAAGAAATGCAACAAATTGAAACATTACAAAATGAACTAGAGATAATGAAAAAAAACGAAAAAGAATTATTAAATAATTATAAAAGTGAACTAGACCCCCAAAAAAAAGAAATATTACGAAGTAATATAGAAAGATTACAACATGACATAAGTGAAATAGAACGATTTGAACTAGACCAAAAAAAACACATAGAATATTTACAAAAACGAATAAGTGAAATACAAAAACGAATAAGTCAAATAGAACAAGAAACATTACAAGAACCAATAAATAAAATAGAACAAGAAACATTACAAGAACCAATAAATAAAATAGAACAAGAAACATTACAAAAACCAATAAATAAAATAGAACAAGAAACATTACAAAAACGACCAGATTTAATAACTACTTTAAGTGGAGGAAGTCAAACAAAAAATAATCCAATTAAACTTTTAAGTATTATTGGAGGAAGTTATGCTGATATTAATAATGCTGTAAAAGAAATGAAAGTTAAAAACAATAATAATAATACATTTTTTTCTAAAATAAATAGTAAAATATCATCTAAAATAGATTCATCAATTGTAGATTATATTAAATTTTTTAATAATATAAATATAAAAAAAGGTGGTTCCAATTTAAGGGATAATGCTACAGATTTGACTGATGATATAAGTTTTATGAAAGAATATTTAGATAAACATTGCACAGACAAAAAATCAATAGAACTACAGCGAGAGGCTGAAGTATGGGAATATCAAGTAGAACAAGACGAATCATTTTCAAAGTTAAAAGAATTAAATAATTATATGTGTAAAAAATCCTCATTTCTTGAAGATTTAAAAAATATAAAAAATGTATCCAATAATATATTAAATAAAAAAATAACTGAAAAATCAGGATTAATTATTTTATTAGAAATAATTTTAATATTTAATATTATTGTTTTAGATAAAAAATATTTACCTAAATTATTAAAAATTTTAAATAGTAAAAAATTATTATTTTTAATTAGAAATGAGACTAGTCGAAATATAATAGCATTTACAACATTAATATATAATACTTTAATAGATACTTATACTAAACTTTCGAATAATAATATGCTAATGCTTTATGGTGCATTTTTCGAAATACGGTATTATCTGGAATATATTGGGATGAATATTGACGATTTTTTAGGACACGAAATACAAGAATTGAGTCAATTAAAAGAAACTGATTGGAATAATTTTAAACAAAAATTTAATTTCGAAGAACATAATGTTGAAGAACATAATGTTAAAAAAGACGATGTTGATACTATTTCAGACACTAATATAGATAGATTAGAAAAGAATATATCTAATAATAAACGTTTACTACAAACTTGTATTAAAGTTATTTTACATTTTTATGACTTATTACAAAAACAATAAATTATCTTAAATTAGATGAAAAATTAATTAAATTAAACCAATTGTTAAAATAATAAGTTTCTTTATTATCTACCAAATTAAATTTATTAAATTTTTCTTTTATATAAAAATTATCATAATTTAAACAATATATAATATTATTATAATCACTATAATCATTATCTTCATTATTTAAAAGTTTACTATCATAATGTGATTTAAATATTGTATTTAAATTGGCCCATAATGTTATTTTATTTTTTGTATAATTTAATATTTGATGATGTGGATCAAAACCAATAATAAATAAATGATTAAAACCTGTTATATCTTCTTGAATAACTGCTGTATCTTCTGGTATAGATGTATTAAAATAATAAATAATTGTTTGATTTTTATGTTTAAATATAAGTTTTTTATATGATTCTCCTATTAAAATAAAATCAAAATCCTTAGCATATTTTTTAAATTTTAATATTATATCGTGTGGATTATTAATTTTTCTAAATAAACAAGGACAAAATTCAGACAATATATGATTTTGTTGATAATAATAAGCATATTTAGTATATTCATCTAAATTTTGATTATCTACTAATACAAATGTGTCAATAAAATCAAATTTCTTAACTATATTCAAATCTATATCATTTCCAATATATAATCCTTTATTTATCATATAATATATATTTAATAATTTTTTTAAATATATTACTTAAAATTTTATTATATATAATATAATAATATTATGAATAAATTAG
>MDSV01141912.1_pt1 | contig 13799 bp, 14 predicted proteins | sample 810851 | NCBI WGS metagenome assembly MDSV01 (sample SAMN05326640, study PRJNA326480) | marine metagenome | isolation source: seawater | place: Atlantic Ocean: North East | collected 2012 | reverse complement strand
CTTTTTTTAAAAGTAGAAAAGTAGAGTTTTGTCCTACTTTTTTTAAAAGTAGAAAAGTAGAGTTTTGTCCTACTTTTTTTAAAAGTAGAAAAGTATTAACGGGCATGTAAAAGACCTATTCTTCCCGATTGTATCATCAAAACATTATATCTTTCTTCAAAAACAACTAAGTCAAATGTATAAGTATTTAATTTCGAAATATTTTTTCTGAAGCCAATTGGATTATTAGATAAATCGCAAATATATTCTGAAGAAGCACCATCAGGATTTATAGGTGGTGTAATAGTATTGTATTCAAATGAAATTTTTTTGAAACGATTTACATTCATAGCGCCAGTTGGTTGATAATTGCTTCTTTTTCCATTAGTTCCGAATGAATAAAAATATAATCCATCCTTTGTATTACATCCTGTTTTGCTATATTTTTCAACATAATTATAAACACCACTATCAAAAATATTTTCTCTATATACTCCTTCCATGATTATACCGAGATTAATTAAAATATCTTTTACATTTTTAGAATATGTTCCTAATGAACCAGTAATATATAATTTATTTTGATTTCTAAAATCAGCACCGGCTGAAGTAATCATTTCAGTTGTTAATAATTGATTTTTTTGTGGTTGAATATCTTTATAAGCCCAGTTCGTATAATTGTTCCATTCATTTCTTTCAAATGCGTCACTTCTTCTGAATCTCCAAGTATAATTTGCTACAAGGTCTTTACTTTCAATATCTACAATTTGTGAACCAGATTTACCCAAAAAAGTATATGTATATACTTGTTTCATTAATATCTTATGGTTCATTTTAGCCATTACACGTTGTTCTTCTTTTCCTAAAAAAATATATGTAGAAATTAGATGAATATCGCTATTCCAATCATTTCTTGTTTGATTATATAATGATGTGGAAGCTTTTTTATCAGCGGGAGGTTGTAGAAATCGCCACATTTGATGTTCAGGAATATTAGGATTAGGAGCACATCTGTAACTCTTACCAGTACTATATACTACGTCATTTACATTATTTATAGTATAAAGCTTACTTATTGGTTCAAATGTAATTCTTATTGATATTTCTTGATATTGTATGGCAACTAAAGGTATAGATAATTTTGTTGAATCACAAAAAAAAGCATCCATTGGTATATATAATTTTCTTCCTCTTATACTTGGTTCGACGCCTGTTTCATCAACATATTGAGCATGTGGATATACATTAATTCTACCATTGCAATTATCTGGATTTGTTAATTCTGGAACATTACCAGTCATTTTATTCCATAAATCTTTTTTTTTCTCTGGGATAATCTCTCTCTTTTAAACAAGAGAGATATTCTCCAGAATATCTCGATAAAGATACTCCTCCACTATAAATTTCTATTTCTCTAATCATATATGAACCGATTTCTTCAATCCATTTGAATTCATAAGGTAATAAATTATTACTATCTATAGCAGTATCATTATATTTAATGGGACTGTAAATATTAGGTAAATTAATACATATAAATGTTTCGTGTAACATATCTGCATATCTTGGTATTTTAAAATCTAAAACAGTAGGACTATTATAATTTAATATACGATTTCCTTCAAAATCTATTCGAAATTTTTGCATACCGAAATTAGTATATTTATTATATGTTGCTTTAAAAAATGTTTTTCTTGGATTACCATTTAAAATTATATTTTCATTTCCTTGTGCTGTTAAATTCATTAATCCACCAGTCATAGTTAATATAACATATTATTTTATTTTAAACTAATAATTTTTAATAAAAATATTTTTAATAAAAATATTCTATTATATTAAATATGGACGCTGCAGAAAATGCATTAAAAAATACAACAGAAAATATAACAAAAACAATAAATTCTTTTATGAGTGGTAATTGTTATTTAGTTATGGTTTATTTACTGTCAATTATATTTTTGATTATTTTTACCTATTCATTATATTTAAGAAAAGAGTTAACTAAACATGAGAATAGTTTAATAACTATGAGAAAAATACCTGATGGTGATAAAAAGAGTATAAGTGCATTGGAAAATTCAGATTATATTTCAGTAACTACAGATGGTCTTAAATATGGTTTAATTGATTATACTGTATATGGTAGTTTTAATAGTTGTTGTCATGGTGAAGTTATTAATGGACACGTTAGTATAGAAGCTTTACAAGAAGTAATAAAACAGGGTGTAAGATTATTGGATTTTGAAATTTATTTTAAGGATGGTAAGGCAGTAGTAGCAGCTGGAAGAAATAATATATATATGAAAGATACTTATAATGAATTAGAAATAGGAACAGTTTTAGCTGAAGTAAAAAAATTGGCTTTAGGTGGCGTTTCAAATTCTACAGACCCGCTATTATTAAATTTTAGAATTGTTAGTAAAAATTCAAATATTTTTCATATTTTAGAAAAAAAAATAATGAAACATTTATCAGATAAGTTAGTTTCTTTGCATTTATCTAAGAATATTGGAAAAAAAGATACTGTTTTAACTACACCATTTAAAAATTTAAAAAATAAAGTAATAATTTTCGTAAATGACCCTAATAATAATTTTAAAGATAATAAAAGATTTTATGAAATAGTAAATGCACATGGAGGACAAGGTGAAAAAGGAAAATTGAAATATATAACAGATTATAAAGTGCAAAATGAAGGTTCACCTTCACAATACATTGAAGAGATGAAAGAAAAAAAATTTGGAATAACTACGCCTAATGTTATGTCAACAAACAATTCAAAATGGAAAATGCATCACGCTTGTGGTGTTCAGGGTGTATTAATGAATTTTGGCATTAATGATGATAATTTAAAATTATACAGAAAAAAATTTTTAAATGCAGGAAAAGCATTTGTTTTGAAAGATATAAAAATAAGGAGAAAACGTAGAACTACTCCAATACCAGAAGCACAAAATAAAGGCGTTGATTCAAGTAAATCAACTGTCCAAGTAGGTACTGAACATGCAAATATAGTAGTTGAAGGACCCTGGGGTAAATAAATATAATTTTTTGTATATAATATATATTATGGATTGTAAAGTAAATTTTGAAGAATGTGAATTGGCTATTTTACGTTCTGCTGTAGATTCGATAGATAAAGAAGCAGGGAAAAAAATGATCAATAATCCTGAAATTAAAACAATTATAGAAATAGTAGAGGCCTTTTTAAGAAAGAAAAAATTAATATGTTATGGAGGAACAGCCATTAACAATTTATTGCCTACAGAAGACCAATTTTATAATAAAGATATTGAATTACCAGATTATGATTTTTTCTCTCCAAAGCCTCTCGAACATGCAAAAGAATTAGCAGATATATATTATAAAAAAGGTTTCACAGATGTTGAAGCAAAATCAGGTGTTCACGCAGGAACATTTAAAGTATTCGTCAATTATATTCCTGTTGCAGACATAACATACCTTGTTCCTGAATTATTTAAAACATTAAAAAAAGAATCAAAAACAAGAGATGGAATTTTATACACTTCTCCTAATTATTTAAGAATGTTAATGTATTTGGAATTAAGCAGACCACACGGAGATGTTAGTAGATGGGAAAAAGTATTAAAACGATTGACTTTATTAAATAAACATTATCCATTAAAAGGAGATGATTGTAGCTCTGAACAAATTCAAAGAATTTTTGAAATAGGTGTAAAGAAGGAAACTGTATTAGAAGGAAAAGAAATAAAAAAATATTTAATAAGTGATGAAAAAAAGACAAGTAAAAAATATTTACAAGCACTACAAGAAAATATTTTTGAACTGACTTTAAATGCATTAATAGATAGAGGTTGTATTTTTTTCGGAGGTTATGCAAATAAATTATTCTATAAAACAATAAAAAGAAAATCAAGAAAGAAAGACATCAATAAAATACCAGATTTTGATGTATTATCAGAGGAACCTAAGATCACAGCTAATATATTAAAAGATAAATTAGAAGAAAATGGTTACAAAGATATTTCTATTGTTAAAAAACCTGGTGTTGGAGAAGTAATAGCAGAACATTTAGAATTAAAAGTTGGAAGAGAAACGATTTTATTTATTTATAAACCAATGGCGTGTCATAGTTATAATGTATTAAAATTAAATGGAAAAAAGCTAAGAATAGCAACAATAGATACTATGTTGAGTTTCTATTTAGCTTTTTTGTTTGTGGATAGAGATTATTATATGAAAAATAGAATTATTTGTATGTGTGAGTATTTATTTAAAGCGCAAAAAAGAAATAAATTAAAACAAAAGGGATTATTGAAACGATTCAGTATAGATTGTTATGGCGAACAAATAACTATTCAAAGAATGCGTGCTGAAAAAACTGAAATGTTTCACAAATTGAAAGATAAAAGAAATTCTAAAAAGTTTCAATGGTGGTTTTTACGATATATACCAAGAGAAATTGAAGAAAGAAAAAAAATAATGCGTAAAAAAAATAATAAAACGTGTAAAAAAGCAAAAACAACTAAAAATAAAACAAAAAAAACAATAAAAAATAAAACAAAACAAAAAAAACAATAAAAAATAAAACAAAACAAAAAAAACAATAAAAAATAAAACAAAACAGAAAAAACAATAAAAAATAAAACAAAACAGAAAAAACAATAAAAAATAAAACAAAACAGAAAAAATAAAACAGAAAAAATAAATATAAATTAAAAAAATATAAAATCTATTTTATATTTTTTATAATGGAGAGAAAAAGACCAGATTGGAATGAATATTTTGCAAAAATAGTATGGTTAACAAAAGAACGTTCGCCGTGTAATAGACTCCAAGTAGGTTGTTTATTAGTAAAAGATAATCGTATTATTAGTCAAGGATATAATGGGTTTTTATCAGGATGTCAACATAACTCTATTGTAAGAAACAATCACGAACAAGCAGTTATACACGCCGAGCAAAACGCTATAACGGATTGTGCTAAAAGAGGTGTATCGTGTGAAGGATCAATAGCATATGTTACACATTATCCATGTATAATATGTTTTAGATTATTGGCTGCATCGGGGATAAAAAAAATTTATTATATTGAAGATTATAAAAATGATGAATTGGTTGAAACTTTAAAAAATGAATGGAAAATTGAAATAAATAAATTAAAAAATATTAAATTTTAAAGTTCGCTTAAATACTTTATTGTTTTAATAATGGAATAATAAGTGCCTCCAAATAAAACGGTAGTAAAAATCATACCTTTTAGATTATAATTACCAGAACGTTGAAAAAAAGCAGCGAAATTAGAAACCATTGATTTTTTGAATATAGGTAATTGAAAAACAAAGAACATAACCATAACAAGTAGCGGTGTTTGAATTTCATCATAAAAATATTCCATTTGTTGTTCTTTTTTTTCTTTTTTTTGTTTAATTAGCGTTTCCATTGTTTCTTCATCTTGAATATAATTTCTTTTTTCAACTGAAGGATTTGGAACAAAATTTGGTCTAGCAGTATTATCATGTGTTATTTGTTCCATACTCATAGGAATATCGCGACTTTGTAAAGAGGTAGAGCTTCCAGCATCTTGTAAACCTTGTATAATTTTATTAATAGAATCTTTTGACAATTCAGCAGGTTGCATTTGCGGAGTTTGTTGCATTTGCGGAGCTTGTTGCATTTGCGGAGCTTGTTGCATTTGTGGAGCTTGTTGCATTTGCGGAGCTTGTTGTATGTTTTGCTGTATAATTGTATTTTTTTCTTTAATATTTAAAGTTACTGGTTCTTTTTTTTCCATACTTAATTCGTTTGGTAAAGAAGAAATACTGGTGGACATTATATATAAATTCTAAAAGATTGGTTTAATAGAAATATTACGCAAAATCAACAATTTTTTTTGTTTTATCACAAGTTGTGGCATTTTCTTTATATTTATAACATTTATCATTATATTTAAAAGTTTTACCTCTAATATTACTTAAATTAGGTCCTTTAAAAAGTAAACAATTTCTATCATTACAGACTTTTCTAAATAATGTAGCTAAACCTAATCCTAAAAGAATTGAAATAACAACTTTACCAAATTTACTATGTAATAATCTTTTAATATACACCATTATTTATATATATTAATATATAAATAATTAATAAATTTTTTAATGTTCATCTACGTCATATTCTTCAATTTCTGATTCGTTTTTAGGACATGATACTTCTATTGGTGAAAAAGTAAAACATTTATCACTCTTGTCTTTATATTGAATATCCTTAAAATTATCTGGTGTTGGATAAACAAAAACTGTTTTAGAATTTGGATCAGTAATATAATTAATAAATAAACCAATTGATAAACTTATTAAAAAAATAGGAAAACTAATAAATTTCATATATATTTTAAATACATTATTATTTATAACAATTATTATACAACATTTCCTACAGTAATATCAGTAACATCAACTTTTGTATCTTCTCGTGTTGTATCTTCCTGTTTTGTATCTTCACGTGTTGTATCTTCCTGTTTTGTATCTTCTCGTGTTATATCTTCTGTTGTATTTACAATACTTTTTGCTTCAGTAGCATCAAATATTTGTTCACCTATGAAACTTTTAAACATAGGTATCAAGTTGAAAAGAGTATTTTTAGGGCATTTTTCTTTAATCATATTTTTAATAGAATAAGGAATTTCGTAAAAAGTGAATATTTTCTTTTGTTTATAAGTCAATAAAACAAAATGTGAGACACCGTTTTCTAAAATTTTATGAATTGCAATGATGTAGTATTTTGGTTTAAAATATCCTTTTTTTATAAAATTTTCTCTTACCATATCTCCACAAGAAATCATATTACCATAATCACCAATATCGTAATTTTCTTTTAATAATATGATGAATTTAACATTTAAAATTTCTTCTAAAAACGAAATAGCATTAGAGTCGGCCCAATAATTTTTTTGTCTTATAACCATTTTGAATTTATTTAAATCTTTTATATCTTTCATAAATTTAAAATCTTTAATGTCTTGTAAAGCTAGTTTGTATTGTTTGATTGATTTTTTTGCTTGATTTGTTATTTCAACATTTTCTTTTTTTATTTCTTTCATTTTTAGAGCAGCTTTTTTAAATTCATCACGTTCGTTATTATTTTTAAAAACCTTTGCTTTTTCTTTTATATTTTCATATTCTTCCGTTAATCTTTTTCTTTCTAATTTTAAATTTTTAATTTCCTCAATAAGTTTTTGAATATTTAAATTTAATAAATCAAAATTTTCTTTATAAGTTTCAAAATTTTCTTGTTTCATTGAATTGGATAAAATATTTCTGAGAGATTGAACACTTACATCGATATTTATATCTTGTAAACTATCTCTTATTGTTGCGAAGAAACAATCACCACCACCTTCATTATCCAATTCATCAAATTTATTATTTTTAAAATGTTTTTGTAACCAATTATTAGTTTCTATAGATTGTTTTACTTCTTTATTATAAATTTTTTCTGTTTGTTTATCAATTTTTTCATTGAATTTTCCTTCATAATCATTTAAAATTAATTCAATTCTATCTATATCATCAACATTTTCAACAGATATAGCTTTTTTTCTTTCTTTTTCTTTTTGTTCTTTTGCTTCTTCTAATTCTTGTGTAAATTCTTTATCTTCAATTGTAAATTCTTGTAAAAATCTACTTTTTTTTAAAAGATCAACTAAATAATCACTATCAACGTAATCAAATATGAGAGGTCCTTCAAGAATAGAAATATCTAAATCACCATCTTTATCAATAACAGTAGCAATTTCGCTTGAATAAAATTCAAAATATCCTATTTTTTCACATTTTTCATTTTTAACAATCAAGTAAACTGGTGCAAATAAAACATTATTGTCTTTATATAAATCATTGATTTCTCCTACAGATAAACATACATTAATATCAAATATTTGTAATTCAAAAACAGATACTTCACGACCTAAATCATTTTCTTCTATTTCTTTATTTACTATATATTCAATATTTTCATCTAAAATAGACTGAATCATTATATTTTAATTAAATATTAAAAATTTACGTAAATAACTATCTTCTTCTATTTCTGATATATAAAACCACATCAATTTTCTTTTTTGCACAATACTTTCATTACCTGGATTAATTTCAAATAAAACAATATCTTGAATTAATTCCATTTTTCTTTTTTTTCGTTTGGATATTTTGTAATAATCTGCTATTAAATCAATATCTTTTTTTATATAATTTTCATCGTAATCTAATTGCATAGAATATATTTTGTCAAATTCATTATTTTCACAATTATCTTTAATTTTTTCATAATTATCTTTTAATTTTTCATCAATAATATTCATAATATCACCTTCATCAACAAAAATCTTTTGTTGTTTTGATTCTTTTATATTGTAAATTATATTAGACATATTAAATATAATTTAATAATAGTTTTATATTTATTTAACATATTATGTTTTTATCAAGTTGTTAAGATTGTCTAAGATGTTTACAATTCAATATTTAAATCTTCAAATAAATCCAACATTTTAAATGTTATTTTCTTACTAATTTTTTTGTCATTAATTATATTGTAAATTTCCATTGTTTTTTCAATCATATTATTATATTTTTCTTTTTCTTTGCTAATATTTGTTCCTATATTTTTCAATATAATATTAATATTTTCAAATATTTCTTCCAAAATATTTGTATTTTTACTTTCTATATAATTGAACATTTTATTAATAAGCTGTTCTAAAATAACAAACATATCATCGTTGGATAATATATTAAAGTTATATAAATTGGTATAGAATAATGAAAGTGACCGTCTTTTATCATTTATTTTATTAATTTTACAAAATTCATCATAATTTTCTTCATTTCCAATTTGAATATCATTAAAAACATTCATAAAAGATTGAAAATTTTTGGTGCAGATATCTTTCATTATTGGAAATTTTACTATTAAATCATTATATAATTTAGCATATAATTTAACCCAAAATTTATTCACACTACTAATATCAAATATAGAATTACCAATAGATAATAAAATAATTTCATTTCTACTATAAATAAAATGAGTAATATTTGTTATAATTTCATTGGAAATAATATCATAATTAGTTTTAGTTAATTTATTCAATAGTTCTCTAATTTTGTCACAATTGATTTCATCTTCATCTAATTTATTATATAATTTTGTTTTTTTAAATGAACCATTCGAAATTTCTTGCTTTTTTTTTCTAAAAACAGGTGTTTTCCTATATGTTGGCGCGCCAACTTTCTTAGAAATAGCATTAATAACATTTATACTTGATTGGTTCAATTCATTTATGGTACTTTTATTTTCAATTTCTTTAAAATCTTTATACGTATAACACAACATTTTAATATTTATAATAACAATTTATTTTTTTATACCATTTAGAATTATATAATTTTGAAATGTTATTTTAGAATGATTTAGAATTATATAATTCCCAAATATACTTAAATGTAAAAAAATATATAATTCATTATGAGTAACAGTATGAAAAACGAACAGGAAAATAATCCTGATAATGAAGAAAAAAGTAACAAAAAATGTAGTGTAATTGAAACTTGGGAAGACCCTGAATTAGATTTAAAGAATGAATTATTGCGAGGGATTTATGCATATGGTTTTGAAAAACCAAGTTCTATCCAAAAAAAAGCAGTAATGCCATTTATATATGGAATTAATGGTAAAAGAAGAGATATTATTGCACAAGGACAATCTGGAACAGGAAAAACAGGAGCATTTTCAATTTCAAGTCTACAAATATTAGATGAAAAATGTCCAGATACTCAAGTTTTAATTTTAGCACCTACACATGAATTAGCAAGACAAATTAAAGATGTTGTTGATTCTATTAGTCATTATTTAAAAGTGAAAACAGTTTTATTAGTTGGCGGGACATCTGTAGATGAAAATAAAAAAGAAATTATGAAACAACAACCACAATTAGTAGTTGGAACTCCTGGAAGAGTTCACGATATTATTAGAAGAAGATTATTAAATGTAAATACATTAAGATTATTGGTATTGGATGAAGCTGATGAAATGTTATCATCAGGATTTAAAGAACAAATGGGTCAAATATTACAATACATGCCGGAAGATATTCAAATTGGATTATTTAGCGCAACTCTTCCAGATGAATTAACTGCTATTACTAACACATTTATGAGAAATCCAATTAAAATTTTGGTAAAAAATGAAGAATTAACATTACAGGGTATTTCACAATATTTTGTTAATTTAAATGATGATAGTGAAAAATATGATACATTGAAAGATATTTTTGCAACGCTAACTATTTCGCAAAGTATTATTTATTGCAATAGCACAAGAAGGGTGGATGATTTAGAAGAAGCTATGTTGGAGGATAATTTTCCAGTAAAGAAAATACATGGTAAAATGACCAGCGATGAAAGAAAAAAGACTACGAAAGATTTTAAGAGTGGTAGTTGTAGAGTGTTAATTACATCGGATTTATTTTCAAGAGGGATTGATGTCCAACAAGTAAGTGTTGTGATTAATTTTGATATTCCAAAAAATGAATTTACTTATTTACATCGCATTGGTAGAAGTGGAAGATGGGGAAGAAAAGGAATTGCTATTAATTTCCAAACAAAATATGATGTTGAAAAATTGAAAAGATTTGAACAATTTTATAATACAGTAATTGAAGAAATGCCTAGTAATTATGCTGAAAGCATAAGTCTTTAACTCTACGTTTTATTATACTTTTTATACTTTTAGAAAAAGTATAATTCGTATTTTTGCTATACTTTTTCTAAAAGTATAATTTATTATGGATTTAAATTTCAAATTTCCAATAGAATATCTACAAAAAAAACATATTTTAAACGATTCAATTAAAAATGATTTAGAATTATTAAATACTTATAATGAAGGGGATGTTCCTATTTATGAACAATTATTAAAACCTGTTACTGATGTTGGTAAGAAAAGTGTAGAACGGTGTTCAAAATTTTATACTACGGATATAGATTATTTGAAGGATACGCAAAAAATAAATGGACAAATGGATAAAATAAATTTAGATACGAAATTATTGGATAAAACGTATAAAAATTGGATAGATATAAAAACGGATGATGATTTTATAAATAAATATCAATATATTGGTTGGAGTAGATTTAGATGGTTAAATTATTCACAAATTTTTTTATATTTTTTAACATTCTATAATTTATTTTCACCTTTGTTTAATTTATTTTCACCTTTGCTTATTTTTATTATGCCATATATTATTTTACGAGGATTAAAAATGAAAATCAACTGGCAAATGTATAAAAAAATATTATATTTACAATTGCAAAATCATGCTATAGGTCAATTATTTACTTCATTTCATAAAGTAAAATTTAGTCAAAAAATGTATATTTTATTTTGTGCTTTCATGTATGTTTTTAATATCTATCAAAATATTTTATCTTGTATTAGGTTCTATAAAAATGCTTATTTTATAACTGAAAATATAGATATTTTAAGAACATATTTGAATAGCACAATAGAAAAAATGAAATTATATGAAAATATTATCGATACACATCATTCATATGATAATTTCAAGAAAGATTTAATAGAAAATCGCCAAAAAATGGAAGATTTCCTGGAAAAAATTAAAAATATACCAAAAAAATCAATGAATGCTAAGAATTTATTAAAATTAGGAAATATAATGAAATATTTTTATACGATTTATGATAATGTCAACCTTGAAAAAATGTTGAATTATTCCTTTGGATTTAATGGTTATATCGATAATATGAAAGGAATTCATAAAAATCTCTCCGAAAAGAAAATAAATAAGGTATCATTTGAAAGAGAAAAAACAAAATTAAAATATAAGAAATTATATCATCCTGCAATTAAAAATCCTATTAAAAATGATATAAATTTCAAAAAAAACAAAATCATAACAGGACCAAATGCTGCAGGCAAAACAACAATTTTAAAAGCAACTATAATAAATACAATTTTTTCGCAACAATTTGGTGTTGGATACTTTGAAAAAGGAACAATTTCACCATTTGACTATATACATTGTTATATTAATATACCTGATACATCAGGAAGAGATAGTTTATTCCAAGCAGAAGCAAGAAGATGTAAAGAAATATTGGATATAATACGAGATAATCCAAATTCAAGACATTTTTGTGTGTTTGATGAATTATATTCTGGAACAAATCCATATGAAGCCATTAGTTCAGCATTTGGTTATTTGAAATATATAACTAAAAAATCGAATGTTAAATTTTTACTGACGACGCATTTTATACGTCTTTGTAATCTTTATGATAAAGACAAAAATATAGAAAATTATTCAATGAAAACAGATATTGTAAATGATGTTCCAAAATATTATTATAAATTTATAGAAGGTATTTCAAAAGTAAAAGGTGGTATTACAGTATTAAAAGAAATTGATTATCCGAAAGAAATTTTAAAAAATGCCAAACAAATTTTAAATAATTTAGAATAATTAGCAATAATTATTATACAATAACAATTATCTCGTTTAAATATTAAAAGAATAATATTTAAAAAATATATTATGAATATCTTAATTATTTGTTTAGCACTAGTTTTATTAAGTAGTATTTTACTTTTTGTTTATTTTAAAGGTAGAGTATCAAAAGTTGAAGAAAAATTAGATATAATGTTTCATTTAGTTCAAAGTCATACAGCTCAACAAAATACACAACAAATGTCTATTAGCGAAAATATACCAATAACCGCATCTAAAGAAAATGATATTAATAAACAAATGAATGAATTTATGGTTGATGAACGTATGACGGAAAACTTTGAATTAAAACACAACAATTTAATACAAGTTTCGGATAATGAAACAGATAGTGATTCAGACAGCGAAGAAAACAATACGGATGATGATGAACAACACCACCAAATATTAGATGATTTGGTTATAGGTGAAAATATTGTAAATAATGATAATATAAAAAAAATAGCTTTAGATTTAGAAATAGTTGAAGAAGATAATTCACAACCTATAATCTTAGAAAAAAAAAACAATGACGACGATGAAAACAGCGACGACGATGAAAACAGCGACGACGATGAAAATAAAGACGATGATGAAAATAAAGACGATGATGAAATTGATTACAATAATTTTAAAGTTTCAGATTTAAAAAAAATGTGTGAAGAAAAAGACTTGACTAACTATAGCAAATTAAGAAAAAATGAACTAATAGAATTACTTTCAAATAATTAAATATATTTAATATATAAAATGAGTTGGGGAACTTGCTATTCAGGATCAAATAATATACATAACGAATATCCACCACTAATGAGCGATGGAAGACTATTCACATCTATTAATCCAGCGTGTGATTTAAATAATAGATTAAAGGAAAAAATAGGAATGAAAAATAACTATGAATATAGACAATTTATGATTTCTAATGGTGTTACATTAATGAATAAAAATAACATTTCTTCATGTAAAGAAAGTTCTGAATGTATGAACCACGTTGTGAATACAAAATCACACGGTAAATATTTATATAAAAGTATAAATGATAATAAAAAACATTATGGATATGAAAGTTCTGATTTGAAAAATTTATATTTAGGAAGAAGAGAATTACAAAGTTCATACGTTACACCAATTGTTACACAAGAGGAATTGTTGAAATTATCATCAATGCAATAAATTTTATAAAAAACTTTAAAATATTTTATAAAAAACTTTAAAATATTTTATAAAAAACTTTAAAATATTTTATAAAAAACTTTAAAATATT
>MDSV01144602.1_pt1 | contig 13802 bp, 10 predicted proteins | sample 810851 | NCBI WGS metagenome assembly MDSV01 (sample SAMN05326640, study PRJNA326480) | marine metagenome | isolation source: seawater | place: Atlantic Ocean: North East | collected 2012 | reverse complement strand
TTAAGACATATTTGTGTTTTTTCAATAAAGAAACTTATGAAATCAAAAGAAAATCTAGTTTTTTTAGGAATGATGGGATCTGGCAAGAGTTCGATAGGCATACTAGTTGCAAAAAAATTAAAATTAAATTTTATAGACATTGACATCGAAATTGAAAATGATTTTGGGTTATCAATAAAAAAAATTTTTGAAGAAAAAGGAGAGGTATTTTTCAGAAATATTGAAGAAAAAATTACTTTAAAAAAATTGAAACTTAACTCTTCTGTGATTGCACTTGGGGGTGGCGCATTTATAAGTCAAAATATACGAAATGAAATATTAAAAAGTCATTTGTCAATTTGGCTTAATTGGAGTAATGAAATATTATTCAATAGAATTAAAAATAGCAGTAAAAGACCTTTAGCTATTAATTCTACAGATAATGAATTGATTGAATTAATAAAAAAACGTTCTAACATCTACAAAAAAGCTTTATACGAAATTAAATGTGACAATCTCTCAAAAAATCAAATTGTTAATAAAGTTATAAAAATTTATGAGTCAAATTAAACTAAATGTAAATACTAAAATGCAAAAATATCCAATTATTATTGGAAAAAATTTGTCTTCAAAAATTATTCAAATCACTAGCAAAAATTCAATTTATTTTAAAAAATGTCTTTTAATAATTGATAAAAATGTTCCTAGAAAGTTTATTTTAAATATTAAAAAATCATTAAAACACAAGAAGACTTATAATTATTTTTTTAATGCAAGCGAGATTAATAAAAATATTACAAATGTAAATAAAATTTTAGACAATTTATTAGATAAAAACTTTTCAAGGGAGGACGTTGTTATTTCTGTTGGAGGTGGAATTACTGGAGACGTTGGTGCCTTTGCTGCAAGCATTTATAAAAGAGGTTTAAAGTTTATAAATATACCAACCACTCTTTTATCTCAAGTTGACTCATCTATTGGTGGAAAGACTGGTGTTAATACAAGGTATGGGAAAAATTTAATTGGAACTTTCTATCAACCTTCTTTGGTTATCTCTGACACCCAATTTCTCAAAACGTTAACCAAGCGAGAGATAATATGTGGATATGGAGAAATGTTAAAACACTCATTAATTATGAATAGAAATTTTTTTAATTTTTTAAAAAAAAACATTGAAAAAATTCTTAATCTTTCTTCGCCAGTGATTGAGGAGGCTATCTATCAAAGTTGTAAAATTAAAAAACAGGTTGTTGAGAAAGATGAAAAAGAAAAAGGACTGAGAAAAATTTTAAATTTTGGTCATACTTTTGCACACGCCTATGAAGCAACTTTAGGATATAGTAAAAAACTTAATCATGGTGAGGCTGTAATACTTGGTATGAAAACTGCATTAAATTTTAGTATGAAGAATAATTTAATTAATAAACAAGATTATCAATCTTTAATTAATCACTTCAATAACTCAAATTTACCTTACTCTATAAAAAGATTTTTTAGCTTAAAAGATGTTAATAAAATTTTATCCTTTATGGAAAAAGATAAAAAAAATAACTCAAATAAAATTAATTTAATACTTTTAAAAAAAATAGGTTCACCATTAATTGACAAAGAGTATTCTCGGAAAATTTTAGCAAAATTTCTTAAAAACCTTTTAAGAAATTAAAATTTGTATTGAATGGATAAATTTTTTTAATTCTTGATCTAAAACTTTATAAATTATTTTATTACTATTTATTTTACTTACTTTTTTAAGTTCCTTTGACTCTAAAATAATTCTTAAATGAAATTTTCCTTTTTGATTACCACTGTGATTTTTATGAAGAAAAGACTTGTCCTCAATTTTAATACTTTCAATATTAATTTGTTCTTGCAATTTTTTTTTTATAATTGCAATTAGCTCATTTATGTCCATAAATATTAATTATTATATACCATGAAAACTATTTGCGACTGGAATAATTGTAAAGAAATTGCTGAATACAGAGCACCTATTGAAAAAGATAACAGTAAAAAATATAGAATGCTATGCCTAGAACATGTTAAAGAATTCAACAAAAATTGGAATTATTTTTCAGGAATGAATGACAATCAAGTAATTGATTTTTTAAAATCTGATATGATCTGGCATAAACCTACTCAGAGTTTTAGCTCATCAGATAATTTTTTTAAAGTTCTTTGGAATACAACTTTAAAAGATGAATTAGATAAAGACAAAATAAATGGAGAGTATAATCATATGCGTCAATTTAAATTTGATCATAAGGATATAAAAGCATTTGGAATTCTAGGGATTTCAGTAGGTTTAAAATGGAAGAAAATTCAAGACAAATTCAAAATACTTGTTAAAAAATTTCACCCTGATATGAATTCTGGAGATAAAAAACATGAAGAAAAATTAAAATTAATAACATTAGCGTATACTCAACTAAAAAATACTTATAGAGATAAAATTGATACCAAATCTTAATATACAACCTGACATTAGAGTTTCTCTAAAACAAACATTTGGAATAGACTCAGAAATGGAAGTAGACGCTTTTTCAAAAAAAAATGATTATGTTCCAGAAATTGATAAAAGCTATAAGTTTGATAGAGACACTACTCTTGCAATAATTTCAGGATTTAGCTTTAATAAGAGAGTGTTGGTTCAAGGATACCACGGCACAGGTAAATCAACTCATATAGAGCAAATTGCTGCAAGATTAAATTGGCCATGTATACGTGTAAATTTGGACAGTCATGTAAGTAGAATTGACCTTATAGGAAAAGATGCGATAGTTTTAAAAGATGGTAAACAAGTCACTCAATTTAATGAAGGCATTTTACCATGGTCTATTCAAAACCCTGTTGCTCTTGTGTTTGATGAGTATGATGCTGGAAGACCAGATGTGATGTTTGTAATTCAAAGAGTTTTGGAAGCAGAAGGAAATTTTACATTATTAGATAAAAATAAAGTGATAAAGCAAAATAAATTTTTTAGACTATTTGCAACATCTAATACTATAGGATTGGGAGATACTACTGGACTTTATCATGGAACCCAACAAATAAACCAAGGTCAAATGGATCGATGGAATATTGTAACTACATTAAACTATCTTAGTCTTGAAAGGGAGATGGATATTATTTTAGCAAAAAATAAACATTTAAATAATAATAAAGGCAAAGAGAAAGTTGCAAACATGATAAAAGTTGCTTCTTTAACACGAAAAGGTTTCATTGCAGGTGATATATCAACCGTGATGAGTCCACGAACAGTTATGCATTGGGCAGAAAATTCAGAAATATTTAAAGATACCGGTTATGCTTTTAGAGTAACTTTTCTCAATAAATGCGATGACATAGAAAAAAATACCATCGCAGAGTATTATCAAAGATGTTTTGGCGATGAATTACCTGAGTCATTGATGAATATTCAAATTTAGATGAGTTCTAAAGATATAAATTTAAAAGAAAAACTAAGAATAGCTTTAACATCAACTGCAAATGTAATTGCTAATGATATTAATCTAAATCCAAAAAGTCCTGAAAAAAAAACTGAAGATACTGAGTCAGTAAAAATTGAAGATATTATAAACCCAACTGATTTTATTAGATTACGTGCAGAAACAGACTCCTCAGCTCTAAAAAGAAGGTTTTCTGACAATTCAGTCTATAAAAAAAACTTACCAAATAATACTTCTTCCAGATCTCTTTATAAAATTGCTGAAAAAATAAGATACGAGGCGCTTGGAGGTCAAATGTTAAGAGGAATAGAAAAAAATTTTCATAAAAACTATTCTCAAATAATTAATAAAAAAAGAACAGATCAATTAAAAACTAAAGAGGACGTACCCATAACTGAAGCATTTGAACTATACATGCTTAAAAATTTCCATGGGATAAAACTAAATTCAACGACATTAAAGATGCTTCATTTTTGGGAAAAAGATTTTGAGCAATCAATAGAAAAACACAAAAAATTTTTGCTAGAAAATCTTGACAATCAAAATATTTATAGCGTTCGATTCTCAAAAATATTAGAAGAAATGGATATCTTTCAAAATGAAGATGATGAGTCAAATGAAGAAAACTCTGATCAGGAAGAAAGTAATCCATCAAAAAATAACGATGAAAATGATAATGAGGATAATAAAGATGAAAACAAGGAACAAGAGACCCAAGCAACTTTAGATGCAGATTATAATATAGATCAGTTTAATCTAGATGAGCAACTTTCAGAAATAGAGACTGATGAACAGAAATCTAAACAAATAATAAAAAAAAATATAGATAATTCTGACCTTAATTATAAAGTTTTTACCGCACGTTTTGATGAAACAGTTAAAGCAGAAAATTTAGAGAATGCTGATGAAGCTATTAAGCTCAGAAAAAATTTAGATCAACAATTAATTGGTTTTCAAGATTTAATCACTAAACTTGCAAATAAACTACAAAGACAATTGCTTGCTAAACAAAATAGAGCGTGGGAATTTGATTTAGAAGAGGGTTTGCTAGACAGCTCAAAATTGCCTCGGATAATAATGGACCCCTATAATTCTTTATCATTTAAAAAAGAAAAAGATCTAGATTTTAAAGATACAATTGTAACATTGCTTATTGATAACTCTGGATCAATGAGGGGAAGACCAATAACTATTGCAGCAATTTGTGCTGATATATTATCTAGAACTTTAGAGAGATGTTCAGTTAAAGTAGAGATTTTAGGTTTCACAACTAAAAACTGGAAAGGTGGTAAGTCTAGAGAGTTATGGACAAAAAATTCAAAACCAAAATCACCTGGTAGACTAAATGATTTAAGACATGTTATTTATAAGAGCGCTGATACTCATTGGAGACAAGTAAAAAATAATTTAGGACTTATGCTAAAAGAAGGTTTGCTTAAAGAAAATATTGATGGAGAGGCAATATCTTGGGCTTACAATAGAATAAAAAAAAGAAAAGAAGAAAGAAAAATATTAATGGTTATTTCAGATGGAGCTCCAGTTGATGATTCAACTCTTTCAGTAAATTCAGGAGATTTTTTAGAAAAACATTTGAAAAAAACAGTTAAATTTATTGAAAATAAGACAGATATTGAACTGCTCGCGATTGGTATCGGGCATGATGTTTCAAGATATTATGATAAAGCAATTAAAATTAGTGATGTGAATGAATTAGGTGATGTAATGATATCCGAATTAAGTTCTCTATTTGAAAATCAAAAAAAATTTCATTAAATATTAAATAATTCAGAATTTTTCCATTTAATTAACACTTCCGCCCCACCTCTTGTCTGAGAATTTCTAAAATTTAATGAGGCAAAATTTTTTTCTAGTAAGTTTTTACCTATAAACAAACCAAGCCCTAAACCAGTTTTTGATTTTTGATCTAAACTACTTGGTTTATCAGATTTAAGGTACGGTTCTCCTATTTTTGATATAATATCTTTAGGGTATCCGTTTCCATCATCCTCAATTGTAATTTCAGTAAATTCATTATCACTTTTTAAATTTATAAAGATTTTTTCTGTAGAAAACTTATTTGCATTACCTATAAAATTTCTTAATCCATAGACTATTTCAATAGACTTCGTTATCTTTTTAGAATTAGAATCTTGATCAAAATTAAATATAAAATTTTTATCACTGATCTCTTTAAATGATAAAATAATTTCATTAATGTAATCTCTCATTGTTATATCTTTGTCAATAAAATCATCTTCTTCTACTGGATTTAAACTCAAGCGTTTTAAAATTTCATTACATCTTTGTACCTGACTCAATAAAAGTTCTATATCTTTTTGATAATCCTTTTGACCCTTAAATTGTTTTGCAAGATCTTGGCTTATTATCTTAATTGTTGAGAGTGGGGTTCCTAAAGAATGAGCTGCTGCTGCTGCTTGGCCTCCCAAAGATAAAAGCTCATGCTCTTGAGCCATTACTTCTTCCATTTTTGATAGTGCCTCTTTTCTTAATCTTGATTGAGATCCAAACGTCATTGCAAAATAATTTAAAAAAAGTAAAGCAATTATTAAGCCTATAGGTATTGAATAAAAATAATAGGGACTTACATGAAAATGGTCACTTAAAGGTGCTGGTAAATCGGTTGAAAAAAATGTTAAAAAAACAATACAAATAGTGCTGATTAAAACGAGTAAATAATTTGTTTTAAAACTTAGATTAGATGACGAAAAAACACTTGGAATTAAGAGAAATATTGCAAATGGGTTGACTATACCACCAGTTAAGAAAAGTAAAATAGCTAGTTGCACTATATCTATTAATAAAAATATAAATGCCGATCTATCTGATAGTTGAGTTTTTTTATATATAAAAATTAAATATAAATTACTAACTATGCCCAAAACAATAATTAAATTTGAAAATATAAAATTGAAATCAAAATTTAAAACATAATAAACAAAATTAACTGAAAATAATTGACCTAATATTCCAATCCATCTTAGATTAATATAAGTAGATTTCTTAAATGAGTATTGTTTTGAAGTTTCAAAAAACTTCATTTTTAAATGTCAAGATTTTGAACATTAATTGCATTAGAAATAATAAAATCTTTTCTTAGTGCAACATCATTTCCCATAAGAGTGTGGATCAAGCTTTGATCTTTTTTTAAGTCTTTTGAATATTCAACTTTAAGAAGATTTCTAGTTTCTGGGTCAAGTGTAGTACTCCATAATTCTTCGGGATTCATTTCTCCAAGACCTTTAAATCTTTGAATATTCATTTTAGATTTTTCATTATCTACAGCTTTAATTAATTCTTTTGATCCTTTTTTTATTTTTTTTAGTTCTTTATTGTTATTAATAATATAATGCTCAAGTTCTTTCTCATCTTTTATATAAATACCTTTAGTTCCTTTATTGATTTTAAATAAAGGTGGTTGCGCTAGGTAGATATGACCATTTTCAATTAATTTATTAAAGGGTTTGTTATTGAAAAAAGTCAATAATAATGCACGAATGTGTGAACCATCAACATCAGCATCGGTCATGATTATAATTTTCCCGTACCTTAGATCTTTTAAATCTATTTCTTCTGCTTTAGGGTCTAGTCCTAATGCGTTAATCAAAGTAACTATTTCATTTGAAGATATCATTTTTGATAAAGCCTTAGTTCTATGATCTGAGCCATTATTGTTACCATTACCGTTACTTTTGCTCGATATCTCTTCAACATATGTATTTAATATTTTTCCTCTTAAGGGTAATACTGCTTGGTTTGCCCTATTTCTTCCTTGTTTCGCGGACCCCCCGGCAGAATCACCTTCAACTATAAACAATTCTGTACCATCTTGTTTTCCAATTTGACAATCAGCCAATTTTCCAGGAAGACCACTTAACTCTAGCGCTCCTTTTCTTCTTACATTTTCTCTTGCTTTTCTTGCAACGTCTCTTGCCATTGCTGCCTGTATGACTTTTGCCAATATAATCTTTGCTAAAGAAGGATTCTGATCAAACCAAGTTGACAATTTTTCATTCATAAGAGCTTCAACAATCATTCTCACTTCAGAAGAAACTAGTTTGTCTTTAGTTTGAGATGAAAATTTTGGATCAGGAATTTTAGTTGATAAAACACAGGTGAGACCTTCTTTAATATCGTCTCCGGAAATTGCCAATTTGTTTTTTTTTAACAGATTATGTTCATTGGCATATTTATTTACAACACGTGTTAGTGCGCTTCTGAATCCGAGTAAATGAGTGCCACCGTCTTTTTGATATATATTATTTGTATATGCATAAATATCTTCAGTATAACCAGCATTCCATTTCAAAGAACATTCTAACTCAATATTATCTTTTTTTCCTTCTACGTATATTGGTTTTCTAAATAAGTCATTACCATTTTTATTTTGTAATCTTTCTTTTTTTTGATCTAAAAAATCAACGAACTCGAGAACACCTCCATCATATTTAAATTCAGAAATTTTTTCTTTTTTAAGGGATGCGTCGATAAAGATAATTTTAACTCCTTTATTTAAAAAAGCCAGTTCTCTCATTCTTCTAATTAAAATATTTGAGCTAAACTTTATTGACGAAAAAATTTCTTTAGACGGTAAAAAAGTAATTTGGGTTCCTGAATTTTTTGATTTCCCAATTGATTTCAATGGTGCTTTTGCCTCACCATTTTCAAATTCAATTAAATACTTTTTTCCATCTCTATTAATTTCCAATTGTAATTTTTCGGATAATGCGTTTACAACTGATACACCAACACCATGCAGTCCTCCAGAAACCTTATAAGAGTCATGATCAAATTTTCCTCCTGCATGAAGTTGTGTCATGATTACTTCGGCAGCAGATTTTTTTTCACTTTTGTGAATGTCTACAGGTATTCCTCTTCCATCATCATTTACAGTAATTGTTCCGTCAGAATTTATCTTAACGTGTATATTTTTACAATAACCTGCTAAAGCTTCATCTATTGAATTATCGACAACCTCATACACCATGTGATGTAAGCCAGTTCCATCGTCTGTATCGCCAATATACATACCTGGTCTTTTTCTAACTGCCTCTAAACCTTTTAAAACTTTGATGGAGTCTGCTTGGTATGTATTTTTATTCGTCATTAATTTTTAATTTAGGAAGATGTAAATTATAACATTTTTAAAAAAAATTGCTTATTTATCTTTATTAAAAAAAATTACAAAGATTAAATTAACCCTTAATATCAACACTTTTTAATTGGCGGAGAGAATGGGATTCGAACCCATGAAAGAGTTTCCCCTTTACACGCTTTCCAAGCGTGCGCCTTCAACCACTCGGCCACCTCTCCAAAAGAAAACTTTTTATTATAAAAAATTTGGTATATTTAAAAAAATATCATAGTTAAATTATATAATCTTTAAATTTATTTAAATTTTCTTTTATATAATTTGGAAATTGTTCATCAATTTTAACTACTTTATACTTATGATTTCTTCCAAATAAATCTTCTAGGTTTGATATTTTGTCTTTTATTGTTACTTCAGATGAATAAAAATCATCTTCAAATTCTGTGTGTTGAAACGTTTTTAGTTTTTGAGAAATTTTTTTTATTTCATATAAATTATTAAAATGCCATCCTCCATTTTCGATTAATTCAATACTTTTTTCGTATTTAATATTCCAAAAGGGTTTTTTTAAATTTTTAGTTCTAATTTTTTTCCTTAAATAAGTGAAACTTTTCAAATTTTTTTTTTTGGTTATCCTTGTACCCTCCCATGGCGTTTCATATTGATTAAAAATATTCAGTTTATAAACAAAAAACTTTTGTAAAAAAATTCCATACTTTTTTTTAAGGTTCAAATTTTTAATCACATGAGGATTTGGAATTTCATCCGAATCTGAATACATTATAAAATCCTCATCCTCTGCATCTTTAATACCTAAAAAAATTTTTTCTCTTTGAAATCTCTCTTTTTCCCAACCATTTAAAGTTATAGGAAAATTTTTTTCTAAGACAATATGTCTAATTCTGCTTGAAAATTTTTGATCAAGTAATTTAAAATTTATTTTTTTTTTATTTCCTTTGTGATCGTAATTAGATTCTACAATAACAAAATAATCAACAACATCTTTTAGTATCTCAAACCTTGAGTTGACTAGTAGGTTTTCATCATAAAAAGTTATACAGTCAAATATTTTGCTTTTATACATTTTTTCTTATGAGTACTACACAATTGTTTGCTATATTTTTATTATGATAAATATCTACTACTGAGTAGTTATATTTTTTTTCTTTAAAGTAATTTATAAATTTTTTTTTATCTTTGTAATAAACATCTTCAATAATATAAATTCCAGAGTCGCTTAAAAAATCTATTGAATTTTCAAAAAAACAAATATTTGCATTATACTCATGTAGACCATCTTCTAGTATTATGTCAAATTTTCTAATTCCAATATTTTTAAATAATAAGCTGATAGTTTTTGGATCAGTTTGATCTACATAAAACGTTTTAATTCTTTCATCATTTTTTAATATTTTTTCATCAATATCAGCTCCATAGATATTTGCATTCACAAAATAATCCCTCCAAGCTTTTAGAGAGGCGAGTGGCACTCCTTTTTCACCCATATTACTTGGCATATTAACATCATTTGTTCCAAGCCCAATTTCTAGAAAATTTTTAATATTTTTTCTTTCATTAAAAAATAATTCTGAATAAAAATCACTATAATTATGATGATTATTTTTTCCACCTTTATCACTACCATATAAATTCATAAGCTCTGTGAGCTTTGAATTTGAGGAAGAATTGACTGTATAATTTAAATTTGTATTAACATTTTTATTTAAAAATTTTAAGTGATATTTAAATTTTCTTATGTTTTCTCTTAAAATTTTCATATAATTATTTTTCTTTATTTATTTTTAATACCCCAATAAATGCTTCTTGTGGAATTTCTACTCTACCAAATTGTTTAGATCTTGCCTTCCCTTTTTTTTGTTTTTCTAATAATTTTCTTTTTCTGTCTCCAGCTCCTCCGCCATGAATTTTGGTTAAGACATCTTTTTTAAATCCTTTAATAGTTTCTCTTGCAATAATTTTTCCACCTATTGCAGCCTGTACAGGAATCATAAAATTATGCCTTGGTATTAAATCTTTTAATTTTTCACAAACTTCTCTTCCTGTTCTTTGTGCAAAATCCTTATGAATCATCATTGCTAAAGCGTCTACTGGCTCGGTATTAACTAAAATGCCTAATTTTACCAATTCACCCTCTCTATGTTCTATCATTTCATAATCAAAACTAGCATAACCACTTGTCATTGATTTAAGGCGATCATTAAAGTCAAAAACTACCTCATTTAGTGGAAGTTCATAATTTACGACTGCTCTATTTCCTGAATAACTTAAATTTGTTTGTATTCCTCTTTTGTCCTGACACATTTTTATTATAGATCCCAAATACTGATCTGGAGTTATAATTGTAGCCTTAATCCAAGGTTCCTCGATCATTTTAATTAATGTAGGATCCGGTAAACTTGATGGATTTTGTAAATCAATTACAACTCCATTGTTGAGATGCACTTTGTAGACAACTCCAGGCGTTGTAGTCAATAAATTTACATCAAATTCTCGTTCAAGTCTTTCCGTCACAATCTCAAGATGTAACAAACCTAGAAAACCACACCTAAATCCCAAGCCTAATGCTGAAGATGACTCTGGTTCAAATGAAAAACTTGCATCATTTAATTGAAGTTTTGCTAGTCCATCTTTTAGTTTTTGATACTCTGAACTATCAACCGGAAATAGACCACAAAATACAACGGGCTTACTTGGCTTAAAACCTGGCAAAGCATCTTTTAAAGGTTTTGATGCGTCACAAATTGTATCTCCAACTTTTGTTTCTGACAGCACTTTAATTCCTGTTGTTATAAATCCTATTTCTCCTGTGCTAAGCTCATTTATATCTGTTGGTTTAGGAGTAAAAACGCCAACTTTTTCAACAATATACTCTTGATTTGTGGACATCATTTTAATTTTCATATTTTTTGATAATTTGCCATCAATCACTCTAACTAAAATTACCACACCTAAATAAGTGTCATACCAACTATCAACAAGTAAACATTTAAGATCTGATGTACTTACTCCTTTAGGTGCAGGTAGGGTAGTGATTATTTGCTCTAAAATATCATCAATACCTTCTCCGGTTTTACCTGAACATGGAATAGCATTATCAGTATCAATACCAATAACATCTTCAATTTGTTTTTTTGTTCTTTCTAGATCAGATGCAGGCAAATCAACCTTGTTTAATACAGGAACAATTTCATGGTTAGTATCTAAAGCTTGATAGACATTAGCTAAAGTCTGGGCCTCTACACCTTGAGTACTGTCAACAATTAGAATTGAACCCTCACATGCATATAGAGACCTACTAACCTCATAACTAAAATCTACATGGCCAGGTGTGTCTATAATATTTAATATATATATTTTTCCATCTTTGGCTTTATAATTTAATTTTACTGTTTGAGCCTTAATTGTTATTCCTCTTTCTCTTTCAATATCCATGGAGTCAAGGACTTGGGCTTTCATTTCTCTTTCAGTTAATCCACCACAATTATGAATTATTCTGTCTGCAATAGTAGATTTTCCATGATCAATGTGAGCAATAATTGCAAAATTTCTTATGTTATCAATTTTATTAGACATTTAAGATCTAATTTTTGCACCAGACTTAGTCTCAACAGTTGAAATTATTAAGTTGTTAATTTTTTCAAGATCACTGTCTTCTAATGTTTTTTCTGAAGATTGAATTGTTACATTAAGAGCTATAGACTTTTTATCTTTTGGAATATTTTCACCTTCATAAACATCAAATATTTTAACTGACTTAATTAAACTTTGATCAATTGAAGATATGATTTCTATTAAATCTTGAGCTTTAAAACTTTTATCTACAACAAAAGCAAAGTCTCTGTCTGATTTTTGATAATCTGAAAATTGAAATTTAGATTTTAAGTCTTTGAATTTAAGTTTAGAATCCTTTAAATAATCTAAGTATATTTCAAAACCGACTAGCGCTTCAGTTTTTATATCAAGTTTTTTTAAAATATTCGGATGAATTTCTCCAAAAAAAGCTACTGGATGAATATCGTCTTTATCAAGATATACTGAACCAGATTTGCCTGGATGATAATATGAGGGCGATTTTTCCCTTACAAACAAATTTTGTCTATCATATCCAGCTTCTATTAAAGTCTGAATTGCATCTTTTTTTGCATCAAACACATCAACTGATCTATTTTCCTCATTCCAGTTTAATCTTGATATTTTTCCTGATTTTATCGCACCTACTACTGTTAATTGCTCCCCAGGTTTATTAGCTTTAAAAATTGGTCCTATTTCAAAAAGAGAAATATCTTTAAATCCTCTATCTAAATTTTTCTTTAAATAAAATGTCAAATTAGAAAATATTGAATTTCTTAAAACATCTAGATCTGAACTTATAGGATTTATTATTTTTATTTCTTTATAGCTTTCTTTAAAAAGATTATTCAACCTTGAATGAGTAAATGACCAGGTTATAGTTTCAAAATATCCTTTAGATGCAACAGATCGCTGCAAAAAATGAAAAAGTTTTTGTTGTTTATTAAGTGTATCTTTTAATCTATTTTTTTCTGGCTCTAAGGTTTTTATATTATTGTAACCTTTAATTCTTACTATCTCCTCAACTATATCTATAGGCTGACTTATGTCTGGTCTCCAAGTAGGAATTTTTAATTCTAATTCCGATTTCTTTTTTGAAACTTCAAACCCTAAGTCTATTAAGATTTTAATAATTTCTTTATCTTTTATCTTAAAACCTGTAATTCTCTCAAATAAAGAAATTTTAAATTTGATTTTACTTTTTTTATTTTTTTTTATGTTTTGAATATCAAACTTGCTAATTTTACCTCCACATATTTCAGTTATTAATTGTGAAGCCTTTTTTAAACCTATTTCAATCGATTGAGGATCAATACCCCTTTCAAATCTAAATTTGGCATCAGTGTCAATGTTTAATAATTTTGAAGTTTTTCTAATGGATCTAGGCAAAAAATATGCAGATTCTAATAATATATTTTTAGTATTAAATTCAGTGCCTGAACGTGAGCCTCCTATTATTCCACCTAAACCTAATACACCAGACTTGTCAGTAATAACACACATATTATTGTCTAATTTATACTCTTTGTTATCTAGAGCTTGGAAAGTTTCACCTTTTTCTGAATTTCTTATAATAATTTCTTTATCAATTTTATCTGCATCATATGCATGAAGTGGTCTATTTAAATCTAACATCACATAATTGGTTATATCTACAATTGCTGAAATAGGTTTTT
>MDSV01042063.1_pt1 | contig 13803 bp, 7 predicted proteins | sample 810851 | NCBI WGS metagenome assembly MDSV01 (sample SAMN05326640, study PRJNA326480) | marine metagenome | isolation source: seawater | place: Atlantic Ocean: North East | collected 2012 | reverse complement strand
CGTTCACGCTGGAGTACCGCGCGCCCTGGCCGACGTCGCTGGTGCTGAGCCGCAAGGCGCTGACCAAGTACCAGCTCCTGTTCCGGCACGTCTTCCACTGCAAGCACGTCGAGCGGCGGCTGTGCGCGGCGTGGGGCGCGCGCAAGGCGACGCGCGGAGGCGGCGTGGGGCTCGCGTTCGCCGCGAACGGCGCGCTCGGTCGCGCGCACGTGGTTCTGCAGCGCATGCTGCACTTCACGCAGAACTTCGTGCACTACCTGACCATGGAGGTGATCGACCCCAACTGGTTAACCTTCGAGCGCTCGCTGGACGAGGCAGCGACGGTGGACGAGCTCATCGCCGCGCACGACGCGTTCCTCGACGCCTGCCTCAAGGAGGGCATGCTGTTTTGGCCCGCGACGTTGAGAAGGCTGGATGTCATCGCCAAGACGTGCGTCGCGTTCGCCGACGCGGTGGCGTCGCTGGACGACGAAGAAGACGCGGGGGTTTCCGTCGCGAATCAGGCTGTCGCCGGCGAAGACGGCGACTTTGCTCGAAAACTGGAATCCCTCGAAGCCGCCTTCGACGAGTGCGTCAAGGAGCTGCTCCTCGCGCTCAACCGCAGCGCGCACACCGAGCCCAACCTGTCGTCGCTGTGCACGCGCCTAGACTTCAACGAGTACTACACGTACGGGCCGGGGGGTCAGTACGCGTGAGAGCCACCTCGGAGCGCGCACGCGGCGAAAAAAGAATACTCGCGTGAATGAGATGGTGTTCTTAACTTACAAAAAGAATAAATCGCTCGCGACGGCGACGCGAGGCGTTCGCCCCGACGCGGCGACCGGATCATCGCGAACCCGGCGCTTTCTTTCACGCGAGCGCGAAACCTTCGCTTCCTCCTTCGCGCGCGTGCCCCTCAGCCCGCTGCGCCTCCGGCGCCTGTTCCGGCTCCGCGCCGTACGTCAGGAAGGGTTTGTTCCACCGCAGGTGGACCCAGTGCTGGCATATCCGCAGGCCCTGGAACCCCGCGAGGAGCCACCACGTGCCCGCCAGCCCGCCCCCCCCGGGGAACGCCGCTTCGCGCGCCCACAGCAGAAACGAGACGACGAAGAAGTCGCGGCAGTGCGTGCGGCCCAGGTACCCCACCTGCCCGCACCCGATGATGGTGCCCTCCACGCCATACGCCGTCGCGGCGAGCCCGAGGCTCGCCGCCAGCGGCGCGGCGAGCGACTTGAGCGCCGCCGCCACCGCCGGGTCGTCCGAGAAGACGCCCAGGTTGGCGAGCGCGCCGCCCGCGCACGCCAGCGCGAGGCCCACCGCCGTCGCCGTGACGACGAGCGCGTCCCGTAACCGCCGCGCGGCGTGGATTTTGCCCTGCGCGAGCTCGCGCGGCAACATTGCGTTGCACGCGGTGAAGATGGGCTCGGTGAGGAACGACAGGAGCCAAAAAATCTCCAGAGCCACCTTGTGCGTGGCGCCGGGAACGACGCCGAGCTTCGACGCGGACGCGGTGAGGATCGCGTACGTGCCCATGCGCGAGACGGCGCCCAGGAACATCCAGCCGATCTCGTTCGCCATGTTCGTGCGGCGCAAGACGTCGAGCGCGTCGCGAAGCGTAGCGAGCGGAGCGCGGGCGCGCGGAACGCCGCCGGCGCGAACGCTTTCCACGTCAGACCCGCGTCCGGCGGGTCCGTCCGTCGAGCGGGAGAGCCAGCCGCGCCGGGACATGCCGCGCGCGAACCACGCGGCGGTGGCGATTTGGCCGAGCGCGATCGCCGCGGCGGCGCCCGGGAGACCCCAGTCGAGCGCGGCGGGGTGCGCGAACAGCAGGAGCAAAGACGCGCTCACCGCGCCCGTGCACGTCCACGCCGCCATGGGCGCGACGCCGTCGCCGCGGCCGATGTGCACGCCCTCCGCCGCGTTGGAGGCGGCGAAGAACGGCAAGCCGAGCGCGCGCGTCGCGACGTACGTGCGCACGATCGGCGCCGTCTCCGGCGGAACGTGCATCACGCGGAGCAGCGGGTCCGCCAGCGCGGCGAGGCCGACCGCCAGCGCTGCGCCGACGAAGAAACTCGTCGTCGTCGCCGCCGTCGCCACGCGCCGCGCCGCCGCCGCCGCCGCGTCGGCGGCGAGGCGCGCTTCGGCCGCGTCCGCGCGCGCTCGGGTCCCGGTCCCTCCGGCCGCCTTCGCGCCCAGCGCCTCGCGCGCCTTGGCGGCCTTCGCGGCAGCCTTCGCCACCGCCGTGGTCACCACGACGGACATCGCGAAGCACATCTCCGCCGCGAACGCGAAGAGCGACGACGAGGGCGCGAGCGCGGCGAGGTAGACGGTGCCCATCTTCGCCGCGCACGCCGTCTCCGCCGAGCTCAGCAACGGTTCCACGCACGAGTTCACCAGCGCGGGCAAACCCAGCGCGGAAATCTGCACGAGCAACGCGAAACCCTCGCGCCACGTCCAGTTCGTCGAAGCGACCGAAGCGTTTTTCGCGGCGTTCTCGTCGCGCGACGCGCGAACAGTCGCGTTTTTTTTGTCATTCGCGCCTCCTTCTCCCGTCTCGTCGCGGCGCGCCTCCGTCGCCGTCTCCTCATCCGGCGCGCGCAGGAACAGCCGCCCGCCCTCGGAGAGGAGCACCTGGGACTCGGCGTCCCCCGAGGCGGCGAGCGCCTGCTCGAGCTCCCGCGCCTGTTCCCGCCAGTACGCGTCCCGCGCCTCCGAGCGGCGGCGGAACCTGGCGTCGCCGCGGATGCCGACGCCGAGCTCGTCCACGCCGATGATGAACTCGTCCGGCGCGTCCGAGCCGCGCGGTCGCGCGTCTCTCGAGACACGCGGGGCGTCGAAGGCGCCGTCCGCGAAGGCGTCGTCCGCGAAGGACTCGTCCGCGCTACGGTCCGCGGGGCGGTCGTTGTTGATCACCGCGACGCGCACGAGCCGGCGTCCCGTCGTCGCCTTCGGCGCTCGAGTCGGCGCCACCGCGAGGTGACGTCGAAAAAGACCCGTCTCGTGACTTGGGCGGCGCGGCGTCGAAGCCGGCGCCGCGGAGGATGTCGAGGCGCGCGCGGCGAGCCCGCCGCGCGCGGAAGCGCATGCCGCGCCCACGCCGGACGATGTCGTCAACATCGTTCGTTCTCACTGGTCCGCCTCCGGGCTTACAGGCTCGCCATCGCGCGCAATCGGCGTGCAGTGGCAGTCGCTTATCTTAGTCGCGCGAATATCCGTTTTCGTTCGGAATGCGGCGTCCACGGGCACGCGCGGGGGTCACGCCGTCCTTCGCGTCACGCGAGCCGCGCGCGCGGTCTCCGCGGGCGCGCTGCCCGAGCCGACGCTCGGTTTGGCCTCGCTGGCGTCGCACTTCAGGCGCGCGCGCGTTGCGTCTCCGCGTGTGGCGGCTTCGAAAAACGCGTCGCCGAAGAAAACGCGACGTCGTGAAACGCGTCGCGACCACGTAAGAGCGCGCTCCCGCAGCTCAGGCAAACTGTGGGCCGCGAAACGCGAAGCTGATCTGGAATCTGGCCGATGTCAGCTGTTTGTCAGTCGCGAAAAAATGTTCCCCGAAAAAAATCGGTTCTCGCAACCACGCATTATTCCACTATTCCACCATCGAAGATCGCGGCGCGCGAAGCGCGACCCGTGCGGTTCCGAACGTGTTTGGCGGCACCGGAAAGCCCGAAACGTCGTGTCGAAAAGTGTCTCCTCTTCCTATCGTCTATTCAGTGCGTGTACACTTCGGGTTTTTCGCCATCGCGCGCTACGACGGGACCGCGCGCGCGGCGGACGGGCATTGACCTCGCGCGCCTGGAGGGTGCCCCGGCACCATGCGCGACGCACGCGGATCGGACGCGGGCGCGAGCGCGGACGGGGGCGCCGCGGGCGCTGACGCCTCACCCGAGCGGCTCGAAGCGTCGCGCGGATTGGGCCTGGAAACACGCGGGAGCGGGAGCGAATCCGAGGACCGCTGGGGTGGCGCGTCCTCCTCCGATGGGTCTTCCTCGGAGGGCAGCGACGGCAGCGAGGACGGCAGCGAGGATGCGGACGCGAGGCGCGCGCGCGACTCGAGGACGCCCACCCCGAAGCGGCGTCACGTGATGTTCCGCGAGCCCGACACCAGTGCGTCCGAGACGGACCGAGGACCGAGCGCGGGTGTCCGTCGGACGGAGGGACAGCCTCGGTCGTTCTGGGACTCCGTGGTGAGCGACGGGTTCGCGTCCTTGGGGTGCGGCCCTCTGATGGGCGCCGGGATGGAGGACGACTCCCCGCGTCGCTCCGGCGGCCGCGTCCCGCGCAGGCGCGAGCGCGGCGGCGTCCGATCCGGGGCCGGGGCCCGACCGTCGGACCAGGACGTCACGGACGACGACGTGATGCTGGACCTGCTCGGGGAGGGCCCGTCCCGCGCGGCGCGGCGCGCGCGTCTCATCGGCGACGAGGCGATCGACGTCGCCGGGTACTACGACGGCGACGACGCGGCGTACGAGTCCGAGCTCGAACGGCGGCGGGCGCTGCGCAAGAGCCTCCGGGACGGGACGCCGCCGCCGCCGAGCGCGATGTTCGAGTCGTCGGCGGCGGCGGCGCTCGCGGGAGACGGCGACGGCGGGCGAGACCCCGGCTCGACCGACCGATCTTCTCGCGCGCGCGTGGAAAAGCCCCACGCGATCGGCGCGGACGGGGTGGCGTTCGAGCTGTCGAGCCTTCGCGAGGCGGAGGACGGCGAGGCGTTCCCGTCGCCCGCGGCGGTGTTCCACGAGTTCCGCGCGATGATCGCGTCGCTGCGCGAGGACAAAAACGGTGACCGCGTGCGCGTGCAGGACAAAGCCGACAAACAGCTCGCGAAGCTGGAGGACGTGCTCGCGAATCCCTCGTTCCTGTATAAGCTGCACGGGTTCTCGCGCTCGCCCGCGTTCCAGCTGTTCATCTACGCGTGCATCGCGGCGGTGACGGTGACGAGCGGCCTCGAGACTTCGCGCGAGCTCGCGGACGACCCGGCGCTGGGCGCGGTCGGCCTGACGCTCTCCATCGTTTTCGCCGTAGAGGCGGTCGTGAAGATCGTCAGCGCCGGGAAGGAGGTCACCACGGACGACGGCGCGAAGCACCTGCTGGAGCCTTCGCCGGGGTGGTACTTCACGGACCCGATGAACGTGCTGGACTTCGTGGTGGTGATTTTCAGTTTCTCCGACTTCCTGGGCATCGAGGGCGGGAGCTCGCTGGTCGTGCTCAGGCTGCTGCGGCTGCTGCGCGTGCTCAAGGTGATCACGGTCGTGCCCGAGCTGCAGGTGATTCTGCGCGGCGTCGGCGCGGGCTGCAGGAGCATCTTCTGGATCCTGCTCTTGCTCTCCGGCGTGGTGTACGTGTACTCGGTACTCGGCGTGCTGATTTTCCGCGAGAACGACCCGCGCAACTTCCGCGACCTCGGCGCCGGCATGGGCACGGTCCTGAACATCGTCACCGGCGAGAGCGTCGATTACTTCTTCACCAACTACTACGGATGCGACCACTACGGGTACGAGGACGACGCCGAGCACTGCGTCGCGCCCAGCGCGCAGAAGGCGCTCGCGTGTCTGTACTTTGTCTCGCTCATCCTCATCGTCGGCCAGATCATGATGTCGCTCTTCATCGGCGTCATCACCAACAAGATGGAGCAGGCTGCCGAGACCCTGCGCGACACCAAGGCGAGCGAGCGCCGCGTGGCGAAGGCGGCCCAGGCCAAGGCGGGCGTCTTCGCCAGCCGCGAAGCCGCGGCTGCGGCGCTCGGCGCCGAGGACTTCCAGAAGGTGGTCGCCGCGCTCAACGTGGTTTCCGGGAAGGACACTCGGGAGGCGGACGCGCGCGCGCGCGACGCGAAGAACGAGACAGCGTTCAAGAAGTGCCAGACGCACGTCTCGCGTTTGGTGAGCCACAGGATGTTCGAGGCGTTCGTGGTGCTCGCCATCCTGGTCGCGGGCGTGGAGACGGGCGTGGAGACGTCACGCGGCGTGGGCGAGCCGACGCCGGCCGGGTGGAAGACGGTCGGCGAGGCGGTGGTTTGGGTGTTCGCCGCCGAGCTGGCGCTGAAGATGTTCGTGTTCGCGGACAAGCCCTCGGCCTTTTTCCGCGGCGAGGCGGGCGCGTGGAACGCGTTCGACCTCGCCGTGGTGGTGGCGGCGTTCGTGCCGAGTCGGATCGAGCCCATCGCCATCGCGCTGAGACTGCTGCGCCTGCTGCGCGTCTTAAAGTTGATCCGCGCCGTGCCGCAGCTGCGGGTCATCGTGACCTCGCTCCTGCGCGGGACGGCGAGCATCTTCTACGTCGCGCTGCTCATGGCGCTGGTGTTCTACGTCTACGGCATCGCGGGCGTGCACTTGTACCGCGAGAACGATCCGTTCCACTTCGCCACGCTCGGTGTCGCGTTCATCACGCTGTTCCGCATCTCGATGATGGACGACTGGAAGGTTGTCGTGCACGTCAACGCCGCGGGGTGCGCGACGGATTTCTACGGGAACGACGACGGCGGCGCCCTCTACGCCGACGTCACGGGATCGCCCGGCTTGTGCCAAACCCCGGAGGGGTTCGGCGTGGTCGCGATCGCGTACTTCGGGACGTTCATCATCATCGGCGCGCTCGTGCTCGTCTCCGTGTTCGTGGGGATCATCGTCACCGGCATGCAGGATGCCACCGAGGACATGAACGTCGAGCTCGACCGGCGCAAGCGCGCGCGCGTGTCGGCGCGGTACTTCGGTCTCGACGCGCGCGAGGTGGAGGCCACCAACCGCGTGTTCCGCGTGCTGGACATCGACGGCGGCGGCGAGCTCTCCCTGGAGGAGCTCAAGGCCTGCATGCGCGCGCTGGGCGTGCCTGTGCACTCGCAGTTCCTGCGCCAAGCCGTGGACGTCTTCGCGGATGACAAGACGGCGCTGGACGCGTCGGACTTTCTGCTGCTCGTGTCGCTGTGCGAGCGCGCCGCCGAGACGCAGCGGAACAGCGGGGTGGTGGGAAAGCCCTTCTACGGCGACTCCGAGGACGAGCGCGAGGAGGGCGAGCAGCTACGAGGCGCGCTCCGGGGGCTCGGGAGCGAGGGGAGCCGCGGGAACAGCCGCGGGAGCCTCCGCCTGAAGGCGCCGGGCGCCGAGGCTGGCGGAGGCGAGACGCGCGGCGCGAAGGATGAGAGCGAAGCGTACCGAGCCGCCCGCGCCTCGCGGCGGAAGATCGCCGTCAGCGACTCGACCAAGAACTTGGCCAAGCACATGGACAAGAAGCAGGAGGAGGCGCGGAAGGTTTTAGGAGGGATGGCGGGCATGTTCGGGAGGGCCAAGTCCGCGAAGAAGTAGCGAGAAAACGTAGCTGTGTAAGGTACCGGTACTACGCGCGGGGACGAAACGGTTTCGTTTCTCTTCTTCGTCGCGCCTCGCTCTCGCAGGCTCGCAGTCTCGCACTCTCTCGTCCCGAGGTGCGTTTCATCATCACCCGGACGAAGAAGTCTCGGTGCCGCCGACGCGGGCGAACGTTCGAACGCGCGCGTGGGGCGACGCGCGGGTCTCGGGTCGGGCGTCGCGAGCCGCGTCCCGAGCTCGGCCGGTCGCGCGCCGTGATGTCCATCCGCGTGGAGTGGCCGAAGGAAGGCATCGCGGTGGTGGTGATCGACGCGCCGTCCACGAACAACGCGCTGACGCGGGACATGCTGACGGCCCTGGCCGCGGCGTTCCGCGGGTTACGCGCCGACGACGCCACGCGCGTCGCGGTGCTCACCGGCGGGGGCTCGCGCGCGTTCTGCGCCGGGATCGACCTCAAGCACGCCGACGCCGTGTTCAAGATGGACGAGCGCGACGTGGACAACGACCCCGTGTTTCAGATGGAGCACGCGTCGTTCCCCATCGTCGGCGCCGTGCGGGGCTTCGCCATCAACGCGGGGTTCGAGCTCGCGCTGGCGTGCGACGTGCTGCTGTGCACGCCCTCCGCGACGTTCCTGGACACGCACGTCAAGTTCGGCATCCTGCCGAGCTGGGGGCTCGCCGCGAAGCTCTCGCGGGTCATAGGCCCGGGGGCCGCGCGGCGCGCCAGCCTGGCGTGCCGCCCGGTGGGCGCGGCGGAGGCGCGGCGGCTGGGCTTGGTCGTCGACGTCGTCGACGAAGCGCCGCCGGACGCGTCGACGACGTCTCACTCGGCGAAAGACGACGCCGCCGTCGGCGGGACGGATCACGGCTCGCCTCTGATGGTAGAGGCGCTGAAACTGGCATCATCCATCGCGCGCTCGGACCCGGCGAGCGTACGCGCGTACAAGCGCGTCGCCGTCGACGCGTTCGCCGCGCCGCTCGGGGTCGCCAGGCTCGAGGAACGAAGAAGAGCCTTCGCGCAGTACCGCGCGTTACCGAAATCGTTCTTCCGAAAGATGCAGAGCGCGGCGGGGATACGACCGAGGGCGAAGCTGTAGAAGATGCGCGTGGCGTGTGTGCCGTGGGTGAGGAGAAGTATTCGGGGTACATCCCGGGGATTAGCCCCCGGGTTCGCGCGAACGCGCGAGCCCGTCGCCGAGAACGCGTCCGTCGAGCGTCGAGCGTCGACGTCGAGCAGAAAAGACAGTCGTCACTCTTGACTCTGAAAAAGTTGCTCTTGTCGTCATCATCGTTCACGCGCGCCTCCTCGGCTACGTGCGCGGCGTCGCGATGGACCGCGCGGTCGCGGTGCCGATGGTCACCGCGCGCGTCTCTCGGCGTGAGACGTACGCGCAGATCGTCACCGCGCTCACCGCGCTCGATGAGGCGAGCGCGTCGGTGTTCGACGGCATCACGGCGCGCGTGAACGCGCAACGCGCGCGCCTGGCCGACATCGACGCGCGCTTGGCGAGGGCGAACGGCCGCATCGCCGCGCTCGCCGCGAACGCCGCGAACGCGCCTGCCGGGAGTGCTGCGCCCTCGGCGAGGACGCGGAACCCCATCGTGGTCACAGCCCCGGCGCGGTTCCCGTCGCGGGCGGCGTCCGACACCGAGCCGGCGCTTCACCGCGACGCGAGGTCCAGCCTCCGCGCGCCCGCGGAAGACGTCCCGCGCGTCATACCGCGCCGCACGCAGGACGAACATGACGCCGCGGAGACGGAGCTTCTCCAGCGACGCGAGGGGGAAGCGGGCGTCCTCGAGCTGTTCATGAGGCTCCGCGTCCCGAAGCGACGCGACGACGAACGCGAGGCGGACGAATCGGAAAACATCGCGGACGCCTCACGGGACGGCCCCGCGAGTTCGTCCAAACCCGACGCCGACTCGACCACCGCGCGACGCGGCGCGTCTGCTGAAGACGCAGGAAAGAGCGAGGCGCGACGCGACGCGCTCGAAGAGCTCAGAGAGTCGCTCGAGAGCACGCGGCGGGGGTCGTGACGAAGCGGCGGCGACCGTGGACGTCGGTGTCTGTTAAAAATATATTCGCGACGGTTCGTGAAGAGGGCCCCATCCGAGAAAGCCCGACGTGCACTCCCGGCGTCGCGAGTCTCGGCGATGGCGTCGCGGCTTCCGTCCTCCCATCCCCCCCCGGATGTGCGCTGTGTTCCCATCACCACGGAGTGCGCTGAGTGCAACCCCGTGGGGGTGACGCCCCCCCTCCCGTGCCAGTGGGACGCGAGGGACCGAAACTACTTCTGCCGCGCGTGTTTCGACGCGATCGGGCAGGCTCCCCCCAACCCCGCGTGGGCCACCTCCGTGGTGTGCACGCGCGACCAGGCGTTCGCGGGCGCGGTCTGCGCGCGGTGGCGCGCGCGCGAGAACCTCGACGCCGAACTCTCGACGACGCGCGAGAAACCGCCGAGCCTCCTGCTCGGCTTCGACGTGGAGTGGCGGCCGAATTACGTGAAGGGCGCGGTGCCCAACCGCGTCGCGTTGGTACAGCTCGCCGAGCCCGGCGGCCAGGTGGTGCTGACGCGCCTGGCGCGCGCGAAGACGCTGCACCCCGACATCGTGGACCTGCTCACGCACGCGCGCGTCGTGCTCGTGGGCGTGGGCGTCAAGGAGGACGTCAAGAAACTCACGCGCGACTTCGCCGGCTGCTTCGCCGACGCCGGGCGCCGGCGACGCGCCTCCGGCGGCGCGCGCGCGCATTCGCCGCCGGCGCTTCGCTTCGCCGACCTCGGCGACGTCGCGCGCGCCGCGTCCGCGAAAGAACCCGGTCCCGAGGGGTTCAGCCTGAAGAAGCTCGCGGCGTTCTACGGCGTGTCCCTGTCGCACAAGACCAAGGCGCTGACGATGACCAACTGGGAGAAGCCCGTGCTGTGCCCGGCGGAGATCCGCTACGCCGCGCAGGATGCCGACTGCGGGTTGCGCGTCGCGCGCGCCATGTTCGAAAAAGAGCGAGCGCGCGACGGCGCCGGCGCCGGCGACGGGCTCGCGAGCTTCCTCGCGCCGCACGTGCAGTTCGCGCCGGCGTGAGGGGCAGAAGAGGTGCTTTTCCGAGAGAAGTCAGGAGGTGGACGCGTCGCGGCGCGGTTGGGAGCGTAAAGACGAGTCGTCTTTCGTTTTATTTCAAACATTTCGTCGCGCGCGTTGTGTTGGAACAAATACAGACCCGAACGCTTCCGGTCGTCGAGTACCTCGCGTTTTCTTCATCCGGGATCGCTCAAAGGGACCCGGAGTGTGAGAAATCGCGGGACACGACGACGACGTCGTGCGCGCGTCTTCTCTTCTTACTCGCGTCGCGGCGCGTCGCGAGTCTCGTCTCGGAAAGACGAGACTTTTCGCGCGCGGCGACGCCGTCGGGAAATCGCGTCGCGGCGTCCACCCGCGTACGGGCTCGCCGTCTCGCCCCGCGGTCACCCGAGGCATTTGACGCTCACGCCCTGGCGGCGATGAAGCCCTTCGTGTACCCCTCGCACAGCTCCTTGAGCTTAGCCTCCGTGGCGTCGGTGATGTTCGCCTCCTTCTTGATCGTCTCCAGCAGCGAGGGCGACACCTCCTTGAGCAGGCCCTCCTCAAAGGCGCCGATGTCGGGGATGTTCACCTTGTCCAGGTACCCCTTGGTGGCGGCGTAGATCACCACCACCTGCTGCTCGATGGGCATGGGCACGTACTGGCCCTGTTTCAGCACCTCCGTGAGGCGCGCGCCGCGGTTGAGCAGGTACTGCGTCGCCGCGTCGAGGTCCGAGCCGAACTGCGCGAAGGCCGCCACCTCGCGGTACTGCGCCAGCTCGAGCTTCAGCGAGCCGCACACCTGCTTCATCGCCTTCATCTGCGCGGCGGCGCCGACGCGGGAGACGGAGAGGCCGACGTTGATGGCGGGGCGGATGCCCTTGAAGAAGAGCTCCGTCTCGAGGAAGATCTGGCCGTCCGTGATGGAGATGACGTTCGTGGGGATGTACGCGGAGACGTCGCCGCCCTGCGTCTCGACAACCGGGAGCGCCGTCATGGAGCCCGCGCCAACCTCGTCGGACATCTTCGCCGAGCGCTCGAGCAGGCGCGAGTGCAGGTAGAAGACGTCGCCGGGGAACGCCTCGCGGCCGGGGGGGCGGCGGAGCAGCAGGGACATCTGGCGGTACGCCACGGACTGCTTCGAGAGGTCGTCGTAGATGATGAGCGAGTGCATGCCGTTGTCGCGGAAGTACTCCGCCATGGCGCAGCCCGAGTAGGGCGCCAGGAACTGCAGCGGCGCGGGGTCGGAGGCGGTCGCGGCGACGATGACGGAGTATTCCAGCGCGCCCTTCTGCTCCAGCTGCTTGACCAGCTGCGCGACGGTCGAGCGCTTCTGGCCGACGGCGACGTACACGCAGTACAGCTTTTTGGATTCGTCGCCGGCGTCGTTGATCGCCTTCTGGTTGATGATGGTGTCGATGGCGATCGCCGTCTTGCCCGTCTGGCGGTCGCCGATGATCAGCTCGCGCTGCCCGCGGCCGATGGGCACGAGTGAGTCCACGGCTTTGAGCCCGGTCTGCATGGGCTCGTGCACGGACTTGCGAACGATGATGCCGGGCGCCTTGATCTCCACGCGGCGCTGCGTCACATCCGCCAGAGCGCCCTTCCCGTCGATGGCGTTGCCGAGGCCGTCCACCACGCGACCGAGCATGCCCTTGCCGACGGGGACGTCGACGATGGCACCTGCGCGCGCGACGAAAACGAAAACGGGGCGTTCGACGGGCGGCGGTCAGTCGGGAGCGCGCGCGCGAGAACCGCGTCGTCGCGCGGCGCGACGCGCGAAAAACAAAAAAACGCGACTGTTCGCGGCCGCGCGAAACCAGACGCGCGCGATATTTTTCGCGAGCGACGGAGACGACCGTGGGTGTTCGATGCCCGATCGGTTTTTTTTGGAACGGGGGGGGGAGGGGGGGGCGGGTTACGCACCCGTGCGCTTCACGATGTCGCCCTCGTTGATGGTGGTGTCGCTGCCGAAGCACACAATCCCGACGTTGTCGTTCTCGAGGTTGAGGGCCATGCCCTTGACGCCGGACGCGAACTCGACCATCTCGCCGGATTGAATCTTGTTCAGGCCGTACACGCGCGCGATGCCATCACCGACGGACAGCACGCGTCCGATTTCGTCGATGTCGAGCGCGCTGTAGTGACCCGAGATGCGCTCCTCGAGCAGCGAGGAGAGCTCCTGCGCGGAGATCCCCGCGCTGACCGCCGGGGAGGTGTGGAACCCGCGCGCGATCGACGCGGCGCGGCCCCCGAACGCATCCTTGGCCGCCAGGGTTGACACCGGCACAGCGCCCAGGGGAGGGGTGAGGTGGAGGGAAGAGGCCCGGCCCGTGAATCGGGCCTGGGCTTTCAGAAGCTGTCCCGCGGCGCGGCGCATCATGCTCGCGAAGAAGACGGTGCGCGTGAGCGAACCCGTTCGTCGTGCGCGACGCGAAGTGGAGACGGCCCACCGCGCGCGCGACGCAAGCGACGCCTCGTGATCGGACCCGATGATGGTGCCCCCAGTTTCGTGACCTGCTGCGCAGCAGGGAGATTCGCGTCTCGGCTCGGGCGCCAGACACGATGCTCATACGAGATTTCATCACGAAGCTCGTGCGCGATTTCACGCGCGCGAGGAAAAAACGACGCGCGAACCGAACCCTAATTTCGGGAACGGGCTTTCGAAAAATCTTCCTCGGTCGGGCAAAAAACTGAGAGCCTGAGAGGGCAAAAGGAGAAAATTCTCGAGGTTCGCGGTCTTTCGAACAGGCAAACGGTCTCACATATTTGTTGTTGATTATTTTGAGTCGTCGGACACGGATGAGGATCGGAACTTCGGAAGCATGTGTCATGCTTTTTCGGACCCGCGAAAGGTGACATCCTCGTTCGGATGTTCTACACGGCGACACTACCATCGTCGCGAGATCGGCGCACGATCTCGCTACGATTGGTGCGCCCTCTCGTGCGAGCTCACATGGCGCGAGACGTCCACTTCCCCCCGGGAACGGCGCGCACCCGACGCCGCGGGCGGGGGGGGAGGGATCGCCAGAAGCCAAACCGCATGTTTCGCGGGGGCTCGCCGTGGGCGAGACATTTCGCCGTCGTCCTCCTCCTGTGCGGCGCGAGCGTGGCGCGGGCACGCGAGTGGTGCAGCTTCGAAGTACCTGCCAACGGAGAACCGGGTGATTGCCCCACTGGTAACGGGAATGATAATAGAATGGAAAACGGGCAAACGTGCACTCCAAAGTGTACCCACGGGATCACGGGAGTAACGACCATCGCGACTTGCACTGGAGGAACGCTCACGAACGTGGTTTGCGCATTACCCGCCGTCGCAGGCGGCTCGTGCAGCTACGCCACCCCGACCAACGGGACTGACGGCGACGGCTGTAGTGATGCCGCCACCGCCGGCACGCTCGCACATGGTGCGATGTGCACGCCCACGTGTAACTCGGGGTACTCGTTATCGGCGGCCTTCTCGTGCGCGAACGGG
>MDSV01174552.1_pt1 | contig 13807 bp, 10 predicted proteins | sample 810851 | NCBI WGS metagenome assembly MDSV01 (sample SAMN05326640, study PRJNA326480) | marine metagenome | isolation source: seawater | place: Atlantic Ocean: North East | collected 2012 | reverse complement strand
TTACCAATGTCAGTATCCATATCGTAGTAAATAGTTAAATCAGTACCTTCAACTGTTCTAGTAGCAAGGTTTAAATATTCATCTCTGATAACATCTTGTTCACCAGCTGGGCAAATACCAGCATTTAAAAATACTGTATTATGTGTGTCTGTATCATCACTTGTATCCCAATACCCGTCTCTTAAAACTGAAGATCCTTCAACAATATACTTTCCTGTTTCAGCATCTGTACTATTTACATTTGCTCTACACCAAGTTTCCATTTCTGCAATTGTTGTAGCGCCACCAATGCCAAGTCTAGTTCTAAGCAGTAAGTCATAAATACTTTGGTTAACTCTTCCAAATAAACCAATAGTGTTTTCCTTCTCAATTTCCCACATATCATAAGTAATTGTTAAATTATCAAGAGGTGTTACAACAAAACCTAGAGAGGAATTAGTTGATTCTTCAGGTACTAAATTTTCTGCACCTGTAGCGTATCTAATACTATTTGAAATAGTGTAGTCATTAATATAACCACTTCCAGAAGAGACTTGAGTATTATTATTCTCAATATAGTTTGCATATTGCATTACTGCATCAGTCCTAGTTCCTGTTCTTGCAACCTCAAGTTGATTAACTTGTATTATGTTTGGAGTCCTGAATGAAGTACTCATTGAAGCTCTTAACTTAAGCCATTCATTAACTGAATAGCCAAAAGCTAATTTGCCTACAGTTGTGGACTCTGAGTCACTAAAAGATTCTCTTCTTACTGCTAATTGAGCATCAATTTTTTCTGTTACAGGAATTGAAAATTCTGTAAAGAAAGATTTAACTCTTTTAACGCCATAAACGTCTCCAGTTGGACTTGAACCTACTACAGAAGAAGCATAAGGGAAGGTTTTTGTTTTAGAAATATTTGATCTAAAATCACTATTTCTTATTGTTCCGTCTAAACGAGGATCTCTATTATCATAATAAGTTTCTGTTCTCCATTCCGTACCAACAAGCATACCAACTGGTCCAGCTGGCAATTGAAATACTTCAGGATTACTCATTTTAAAATCAAACATTTTTAAAGTTGATCTATCTTCTCTAGTAACATCAATTCTTACCCTTTCTGAATTGTTGTTATCCCAATCAGTACTGAATATATTCCATACTTGATCGGTTGTTCTTAGTGGGCCATTAAGCTCAGCATGAATTTTGTCATAACCAAATCTATCATGAGCTGTATCTAGCATTTCTGCTCTTGAAACAACGCCTGCTGTTTCCCAATCCCATCCATTATCAAAAGTTCCTCTGAAACCTAATAAATATCTATGGCTGTTTTTCTCAACATCTAAGGTTCTTCCTAAGTTATAGGGTCTTCCGCCGTCTATAGTTACTGTTTTAGTGTTAACAAAATCAGGATCAGGTAATTGACTGAACCAATAGTAATCAGCTGGAAAATAAATTACAGAAGAAGTATGCGAACCCTGCATAGTATTTTTATTACTAGAAGATTTATAGTTTCCAACTTCTATAAACATCTCATTACCATTATCAAATTCATGATTTACAAATAGGAATAAATTTGTTCTTTGTAAATCACCACGATAATCTCTTAAAAGCTGGGGTGAAATTCTTGAGCTACCTGCATCAGTATCATACAAGCACGTTCCATAGCCGGTATTAAGTGCTCCAGGTAAATTACATTCGTCATGAATACCAACAATACCCATTTCAGCTTCATCGTCTTTTGATGCAGCCCATGGCCTATTTGCCATATTAAAATCAAGCTGATACCAAGGACGGGTATAAGTATTATTTAAGCCTTTGCCTCTCCAAGGGGAATCGTCAGCTAAGTATCTTTCATAATCTCCATCACACCATCTATCATCTTCACAAGCACTGATTCTCTCTCTATCTCTATGTGAAAAGTAGACAGAAATATTTGTTGTGCCTGATGTGAATCCGTATTTAATATTTAAATCTTTATCTTGTGCGTCAAAGTTATCATGTCCTGTAAACCTTGTAGATATTTGCAATCCTTCATAATCAGATTGAATTACATTATTAACAACACCAGCAACAGCATCAGCACCATAAATAGCAGATGCTCCATCTTTTAATACTTCTAATCTTTCTAAACCAACTGTAGGAATTAAGTTTGAGTTAGCAGTCATGGTTGGTACAAAGTCGCCACCAATATATTCTGTCTGGTAACCAGCATTCATAACTAATCTTCTTCCATTTAAAAGAGTAAGAGTGTTACCAACACCCATACTTCTCAAGTTATAAGCACCTACGTCTCCTCTTGATGCATTAACACCGCCTGAAGTCTGCTCTTGTTCGTTAAAGAAATTTAACCCTTGCTCAACAAGATTCTCTAAAAGCTCGTCCCCATCAACAGCTCCAGTCGCTTCAATGTCGTCAGCCGATAAAACAGTTACCGGTAAAGACCCTGTAATTTTTGCTCCCTTAATTTGAGAACCAACAGTAACAACCTCTTCAACATCTGAAGCATTGTCGCCGTCTTGTGCAAAAGTATAGGTTGATATAACCAATGGAAATACGAATAGTAGTTTTTTAAACATTTTTTAATCCCCTAAATAAATATTAAAACTTACTTAAGTATATAGTTGTAAGTCTTTTGTTGTCTACCATAAATATTATTTTTATATTAAGATAAATATAACCAATGGTTATATTAAAATGTTATCTGCAAAACAAATAGAAATTTTTTATGAGGTCTACAAAAACACTTCAATGACGGCTGCTGCTGAAAGTTTAGAAATTTCGCAACCCTCAATTAGTAAAACTTTAGGAGTTATTGAAAAAAAATTAAATTTTAAATTATTTTTAAGAAAAGGGAAAAAACTTATTCCGACTCATGAGGCTGATGACTTGTTTGAACATGCGTCTATTGTTCATAGTCAGCTTAAAAGCTTTAATGCTATTGCTAATACATACAAAACAAGATCAGTAGATTTTATTAATATTGGAACTACTCCCTCTTTAGCTGAGGGCTTTATCCCTAAGATTATAAAGAAATATAACAAGATTAAGCCTGAAGTTAAGTTTAATTTAATAAATCTTAATAGTATTGATTTAATAGAAGATAGGTATAAGCCTGATATTGATCTTACTATTTGTTTTAATTCAAAAAATCAACTTAGTTCAAGATCAACTATCCTTAAAGAAGGATGTCACAGCTTGGTATCGCCATTAAACTTCAACATTCCTGATGAAGTATATATAAAGGATATAAAACATCATCCATTTGTAGAAATAACTAATCTGCTATCATTCTATGAAGAATCAAGTATTTCAAGTTTTGTTAAAAACAATGCTATTAACATGAATACTTTAGTAAAAACAGACTCTTATAGCTCTGCTCTTTCAATTGTTCAGGATGGAATGGCTATCGCAATTTTAGATGACAATAGTCTTCTTAAGGCTAATGATAAGAAAGTTAAAATTTCTAAAATTCTAGACAAAAATTTTAAATATAGAATAAGTGCTATCAAAAAAGATATTGTTAGATTTGAATGCAACGAATTCTTTAATTTTTTGTGTGAAGATACTCTATAAGTTGATCTAATCTTTTAAGAACTTCTTGTTTATTAAAGAGATATAACGTCAACCCAAGAGAAGGTGAATTAGTCGATCCTGTTAAGGCAATTCTTAGAGGCTGGTTTACTTTAGGCACTGAAAGCTCATGCTCTTCTCTGTATTGTAAAAGTAAATTATCTAACGATGATTCATCCCATGGTTCCAAATTGTTAATTTTATCTTTTAAATCAATTAATAATTGATTTGATGTAATAAACTTTTCAATAGCTTTCTCATTGTAGGTATTAACATTTTTAAAATAGCATATGAGACTTGATGCCACGCCCTTAAGAGTATTTTCAGATGTTCGCATCGATTCAATTAAAAGATCTTTTTTTTCATGTTCGTTAATATCTATCCCTAATTCGATTAAAAAAGGATTTAAGTAATTTATAAACTCTTTATGGCTAAGATTTGCCATATGTTGAGCGTTTAAATAATCTAACTTTGATACATCAAAAATTGCACCTGCCTTCTGAACTTCTGTAATTTCGAAACCTTCTATTAAATCTTCTAAGTAAAAAACTTCTTTCTCTCCCTTAGACCAACCCAGTCTAGCTAAAGTATTTAATATTGCAGAATCAAGGTATCCCTCTTGTTTATATTCTTCAAGGCTTGTAGCAGCATGCCTTTTTGAAAGTCTTTTTTTATCAGCACCTAAAACTAAAGGCAAATGAGCATATTCTAATTCTGGATAACCTAAAGCGTTCTGAATATGAATTTGTCTTGGGGTATTACTTATATGATCCTCTCCTCTAATTACAGTAGTAACACCTTGCTCATAATCATCCACCACATTGCATAGATGATAGGTTGGAGTTCCATCACTTCTTAATATAATTAAATCATCAAGCTCAGTATTATTAAAAATGATGTCTCCACGAACGTGGTCTTTAACAACAATTTCACCAGCCAAAGGGGTTTTAAGTCTTAAAACTGTATCACTGGATTTTTTAAGATTTAGATTTCTACATTTTCCGTCATACTGAGGTTTCTTGCCGTTAGCTTGCTGCTCAGACCTCATCTTATCTAATCTTTCAACAGAACAATTACAATAATATGCTTGACCAGAATCTATAATTTTTTGTGCTGCAGCTTGATAAATATCTCTCCTATTTGATTGGTTAATTGGCGTTTCATCTGGAGAAAGTCCAATAGAGTTTAAGCTATCTAAGATATTTTTTTCATACTCTTTTGTTGACCTTTCTCTATCAGTATCTTCTATTCGAACTAAAAATTTACCTGAATGTTTTTTTGCATATACATAATTGAACAAAGCCGTTCTAACGCCACCAATATGCAAAGTACCAGTTGGACTTGGAGCAAATCTAGTAACAACCTTTTTCAATGTACTTTTCTCCATATTGTTTTAACAATATTTCTTTCTTCAATATCTGCTAATCTTAATTCATGTTCTTTTAAATCATGTGTGCTTGCTTTAATGGATACTAAGTCTATATCTTTACCAGAAATTTCATTTTTTGAGGATATTGTTGAATTATTCATTGTATTGTTAGAGCCAAATTCAAATTTACTTTGACCACCTGTTAAAGACATATAAACATCTGCAAGAATATTTGCATCGAGCAAAGCTCCATGAAATGTTCTGTCGTATCCTGATATATCAAATCTATTTGCTAGAGCATCTAAAGAATTCCTTTGACCAGGAAATTTATCTTTTGCAAGGGCGAGTGAGTCTTCAATTTCACACACCTCTTCAAGCATGGGGTATTTTGAAGAGGCTAGCTTCAATTCATTATTTAAAAAACCAACATCAAAAGCAGCGTTATGAATTACCAAAGTTGACCCATCAATGAATTCTAAGAATTCTTCTGCTATTTCTTCAAAAAAAGGTTTGTCCATAAGATCCTCATTCATAATGCCATGAACTTTTGAAGCTTCTTCATCAATTAGTCGAGATGGGTTGAGATATGTATGAAAGTGTTCTTCAGATTTTTTTCTATCATTTAACAGAACTGCACCAATTTCAATTATTCTATGCCCTTGCTTAACTTCCAAACCAGTTGTTTCTGTATCTAGAATTATATATTTTTTAGCCATATTTTTATTTATAGAGTGTCTATGCCTTTATTTGCAAGCTGGTCTGCTATCTCGTTTTGCTTATGACCAGAATGACCTTTTACCCAAGACCATTTTACATTATGAACTCCAACATATTTATCTAATTCAACCCATAAATCTTTATTTTTTATATTTTTTTTGGAGGAGCTTTTCCAATTATTTTTTTTCCAATTAGCAATCCAAGAGGTAATACCCTGCATTACATATTTAGAATCTGTAGTTAAGTTAACATTGCAAGGCTCTTTTAATGCTTTCAACCCTTCAATGGCGGCCTTGAGCTCCATTTGATTATTAGTAGTATTAAGCTCACCACCAAAGTACTCTTTTCGAGTATCACCAAACTCAATAAGCACACCCCAACCACCAATACCTGGATTTCCTCTACATGCACCATCCGTATAAATATTTACTGTTTTCATTAAATTAACATAGAATTTACATATGATTAATATAGAGCCTATTGAAGCATTTAGCGATAATTATATTTGGTTACTTACAACTAATGAAGGGTCAATAGTAATTGATCCAGGTGAAAGTCAAAATTTATTAAAAATTCTTGATGAAAATGATTTAGATTTAAAAGCTATCTTGATTACACATCATCACTTTGATCATACCGGAGGAATTGACGAAATACTTTTAAAGAAAGAAATCGATGTATATGGTCCTCAAAATAATATTGATGCAATTAATAACAGAGTTTCAAATGGGTATTCAATTAATTTATTAGGCATTGAGTTTAAAGTTATAGAAATACCTGGACATACCCTCGACCACATTGCCTATTATTCTGAAAATCATGGTAATCCAATTTTATTTTCTGGAGATACTTTATTTGCTGGGGGGTGTGGAAGAATTTTTGAAGGAACCTATGAGCAAATGCATAACTCCTTATCAATATTAAAAGCTCTTCCTAAAAATACAAAAATATACTGCGGTCATGAATATACTGAATCAAATCTTAAATTTGCTAAAGCTGTCGAGCCACTTAATCAAAATATAAATTCAAGATATAATGAAACTTTAAAATTAAGAAAAAAAGGAATACCTTCACTCCCCTCAACTCTAGAATTGGAATTAAATACAAACCCTTTTCTAAGAACAGATATAGAAGATGTTCAAAAATTAATATCAACAAAATTCAATGCAGCTAAAAATAATAAAGATATATTCACAGCACTAAGACAATGGAAAGACAATTTTTAACAGCTTCTTTATTTTTTTTATTTGCTCTTTCAAGCTGTCAAACCAATCAATCTGTAACTAAAATCCTTGATGATCCCTGTGATTCAATGTCTTTGGATGCAGTTTGTGTTGATGAGATTATTCCACAAATTGAGAAACCTGAGCCCATTATTGAGAATGTCTGGGATTACATGATTGTAAATAATTATTATGACAACACCATTACAATAGATGAAAGAACTCAAGTCTATATAAACAATCACATCAAAGACATTGACAAATTCAATAAATTTTTAAATAAATCATATTATTTTATTTACTATGTTATACAGGAGCTTGAAGCTGCAGATCTTCCCCCTGAATTAGCGCTAATACCATTCATTGAAAGTAACTATGACCCTTTTTCAATATCGCCATCTGGTGCTGTCGGGTTATGGCAGTTTATGCCCAAAACCGGAAGAATGTTTAACCTAGAAAAATCTTGGTGGAATGAAGATAGACATGATCCATACAGGTCAACTCATGCAGCCATAGGTTACTTCAAATATTTGCTAGAGAGATTTGATGATGACATCTATCTTGCTCTTGCTGCATATAATGCTGGACCAACTTATTTGGATAGACAAATAAATAGAAACAAAAGAAGAAACCTAGATTATGATTTTTGGTCATTAGATTTAAATAAACAGGTTAGCGAATATATCCCAAAATATATTGCTATCAGAGAAATTATCTTTAACTCTAAAAAGTACGGAGTAGTTTTACCTGATATACCTATTGAATCAGTTGTAAAGAAAATTGAGATACCTGGACAAGTAGAGATAATAACTTTAAGTGAGTATCTAGAAATACCTCCAGAGCTAATATATAAACTTAATGCTGGATATACTAAATGGGCATCAGCACCAAAAGATAAAAGCGTTTTTTACGTACCAATAGAGAAAACATATCTTTTGGATAGTCCTGATAGTCCATTCGACAATGTAAATCAAATAAACTGGATTTCTCATATTGTTGAGTCAGGTGACAGTCTATGGAAGCTAGCTAATAAATATGATACTGAAGTAAAAATTATAAAAAAAATTAACTATCTTGAATCTGATTTATTATCATTAAATGATACTCTTTTAATACCACTAAGTAGCAGCAAATCAAATAACTTTATTCCTTATGAAATGCATATTGTTTCTGAGGGCGATACCTTGTGGAGTATTTCAATTAAATATAATATTGATTTAAAAGACATAATCAGAATGAATTCTTTAAACAGAAATTCAGTTTTGAAGTTAGGTCAACAACTTACAGTTGGTAATAAAAATATTTACAGAAATATTGAGTCTAAAAAAAGAACTATCTTATATTCAGTTAAACAAGGTGATAATTTATATAAAATCTCAGATATTTTTGATGTAAGCGTTGAAAGCATCAAACAAATTAATGAATTTGAATCATCAGATTTGATGCCTGGTCAAATAATAAAAATAGCTATAAGAGCTTTTTAATTATCAGAAGTTTTTGGATCAAGCGCATCTCTAAGACCATCACCAAAAAAATTTAAGGCAAAAAGAGTAATAGTAAAAGTAATACCGGGATATATTAACAACCAACTATACTCCTCCATGGATTCAACACCATCTTTTATTAAGGTACCCCAACTGCTCATTGGGGGTTGAATACCTAAACCCAAGAAGCTTAAGAACCCTTCTAACAGCATAACTTGTGGAATTGTTAATGTTGCATAGACTGCAATTGGACCTAAAATATTTGGTAATAAATGTTTTCTAAACATTGAAAAGTTGCTAACTCCCATAGCTTTCGCTGCCATTACAAATTCTTGATTTTTAAGACCCATCACCTGGCCTCTAACAATTCTAGCCATTGTTAACCATTCAACTGCACCTATAGCACCAAATAATAACCATAAGTTTCTTCCAAAAATTACCATTAATAAAATGATAAATATAATGAATGGGAGTCCATACAGCACATCAACTATTCTCATCATTATTGAATCGACTTTACCGCCTGCATATCCAGCTATGATTCCCCACGAGACACCAATAACAAGTGCAACGCCTGTTGCAACAAAACCAACAAGAAGTGAGATTCTTGCACCATAAAGAATCCTACTTAATAGATCTCTTCCTAAAACATCAGTACCTAATATATGCTGTGCTGAAGGAGGCGATGCTCCCAGTTCAAGATTTTGAAAAGAATATGAGTAAGGGGCAATCCATGGAGCAAGAGCAGCACTTAAAATTAAAATAAATAGGATAAAAGCTCCAAACATTGCAGCTTTATTCCGAGTTAATCTAAATATGGCATCAGACCATAGTGTGGAACTTTTACTCATGAAACATCTCTTGATCTTGGATTTAACCACATAGCCGCAAGGTCAGATAATAAATTGAAAAAAACAATCATGGCAGAGAAAAATATTGTTGTTCCCAATATCATTGTGTAATCTCTATTAAATGCTGCCTCAACATAAAATCTTCCGAGACCAGGAATTTGGAAAATAGTTTCAACAACAAAAGAGCCAGCCAATAATCCAGCAATTGCAGGTCCTAAAAATGAAACAACAGGAATTAATCCACCCTGCATTGCATGCTTAATGACCACATTTCTTTCAGTAAGGCCCTTTGCTCTTGCTGTTCTTATAAAATCCTGGTTTAAGACTTCTAGCATCCCTCCTCTACTTAACCTTGCTATATAAGCAGCATAGGCGAAGCCAAGGGTAATTGAAGGTAATATTTTATCTCCAGGCAGTTGACCCCAACCGGAAACAGGAAGAACTTCTAAGTTAATACCAAAAATTAGTACCAATAGAGGCCCCATCAAAAATGTTGGTACACATATGCCTATCATGGCTATAGCCATTGGGATAAAATCAAGATAAGTATTTCGTTTTAAGGCAGCTAAGACTCCAGAGCAAACGCCAATTAATAAAGCAATTAATATTGCATAAAAAGCCAACTCAAAAGTTACTGGCAGACCTGTAGCAATCATTTCTGATACAGACCTTCCTGGGAATCTAAAAGATGGACCAAAGTCACCCCTGAGAATTCCAGACATGTAATCAATATACTGCTCCCATTCAGAGGCATCTAAGTTATATGCTTCATTAAGATTTTTTAGAACTTGAGGTGAAACTGCTTTATCAGCATCAAATGGACCTCCAGGAGCTAATTTTATTAAGAAAAAGGTAAGGCTAGCAACAGCTAATAAAACCGGTATAGCAAGCAATAACCTTCTAATAAAAATATTTAACACTAAAATTTAATCTCTTTCTAAATATATAAACTTAGGATGATGATGATCTAAAATATGTGGATTGTATCCTTTCACATCAGGAGACAATTGATAAGACCTTACATATGTATACAAAGGTATAATGGGCATATTTTCTATTAACATTTTTTCAGCTTCATTCAATAACTGATATCTTTCAATCTGATTGTTTGTTGAATTTGCTTTAGCTACCAAAGCATCATAGTTTTTATCTTCCCAGCCGGTCTTGTTATTTCCTCTGTTTGGTCTCATTAGATCAAGAAATGTATTAGGATCCTCATAATCACCAATCCAACCTGCTCTTGAGACTTGAAAATCACCTACCATCTCACGACTTAAATATACTTTCCAATCTTGATTAACTAACTCAACTTCTATACCAAGGTTTTGTTGCCACATTTGCTGTATAGCTAGAGCAACTTTTCTATGATCTTCATTAGTATTAAAAAGAATTTCTAATTTTGGAAATTTATTTTCTGAATTAAAACCAGCCTCAACCAGCAATTCTTTTGCTAAAACAGGATCAAAAGGTATAGAAGTTGTTGGTTCATATCCATTAGAGCCAGGAGGCGTAAAAGAATAAGCTGGTATTTGACCACATTTTGTAACTTTCTCAACCAATAATTTTCTGTCAATAGAATAAGCTAATGCTTTTCTTACCTTTACATCACTTAAGTATGGGTTAGTAGTGTTTAACCTATAAAAATATGTACCCATATAAGGATCTATTCTCAAATCTGGATTATTCTCTTCTATGTACACAGGACATTTTTGAGAAGGAAGTGTGCTGGTAACATGAAGCTGCCCAGCTCTAAACATCCTATCTTCTGTCATCACATTAGATACAGGATAGTAATGTATTTCATTTAATTGAACTTCTGAAGCATCCCAATACATAGTATTTTTTTCTACAACTATCTTATTGTTTAACTCCCATGATTGAAGATTAAATGCTCCATTGCAAACAAAATTACCTGGTCGGGTCCATTCTCCATTTCTGTCATCTATAGAACCATGCTTTAACACAGTTTCTTTATGAACTGGCCATGTACTGTAGTGGCTTAAAAGTCCTGTAAAAAATGGGGTTGGTGCTTTAAGTTTAACTTCAAGTGTATGGTTATCAATAGCCTTAACACCCACTTCATCAAAGTCATTAGTTTTTCCAGTATGATACTCTTGCGCGCCTTCTAAGTAATAAAGCATATCAGGATATTGAGAACCTAAACTTGCAGTTAATATTCTTTGCCATGACCATACAAAATCTTGTGCAGTGACTGGATCTCCATTAGACCATCTACCATTCTTTCTTAATTTAAATATATACCTCTTTCCATCATCACTAACGGTCCACGATTCTGCAGCTCCAGGTAGATTTTCATCACCGTAAGGACTAGGAATTGTTAAACCTTCACATAAAGAAATTAAGATATGGTGTTCAGGCACACCAGTTACTATATGTGGATCTATGCCTTGGGGCTCTGAGCCGTTTCCAAAATGAAAAATCTGTTTTTGTAAGCCATCATCGACCGGAGAGAGGCTTGATGAGCAGCCTATAACAATAAACAAAACCAAAAATATAAAATAATGCTTCATATTAAAAAACCAAATTATTTAAATTAACTTTAGCTGACTCAAATATATCCTCATTAATTATTTCAGCTATATTTGATGAAATTCTTTGCTCAGAAAAAGAGCTGTATTGATCGTAAATAGAATCAATAAAATCTGATGAGGGAGAGTTTATTTTTAAAAGATCTATCATATAAACATCTCCATCTCTTGCATTCAAGGTGATTGAATTTCCTGGAGAAAGTTTAAAAACTTCTGCAACGACTTCTGGTGGCAAGAGCGATGAATTTCTTTTTAATTCAACATAAGAATCTTTAGCAATAAAGTCATAGGCGTTAAAAAAAGACTCAAGAGTATTTTCTTTTTTTGCAGCCTCGAGTTCTAAAGTGAGCAAATTTCTTTTTTCAATAGTTTTATTATCAGATAAATAGTCATTAACATCTTTGGACACTTCGTCGAAATTTTGTAATTTGGGTTCTTTGATTTCTTTTAATGAAAGAACAATGATCGAGTCGTCTAGATTCAATATTGTGGGTTTGCCAATCTCGGTATCAGGTGAAAATATAAAATCTTTTATGATTGAATTGCTTACAACAAAATCAAAGCCTCCTAATTGCTTATCTGATTCATCTAAGATTTCTCTTGAAATAGACTCGCCAATAGAGTCAATAGATGCATCTGAAAAAATCATTTCATCTATTGCATCATAATCATCATTCATAAGTGCTAATGATTCAGATTTTATAAGATCATCAATAATTGTCTTGCTCATTTCATCTAATGAAACTAATTCTGATTCATTTACTTCTGTTATTTTTAATATATGAAAGGTATCTTCTAGCTCAACAATCTCACTTACCTGATTAACATCAAGACCTTCTAATGCGTCTGCAAATTGTTCAGGAAAAATATCTGCATCAAAATATTCTAAATCTCCACCGTTGTCTTTTGATACAACATCTTCACTATAGGTAGATGCTAAATTATTAAAACTTTCCCCATTTTTTAATTTAGTAGAGACTTCTGTAATAATTTCAAATGCTTCATCAACATTATCATAATTTAATTTATCAACCATTATATGAGAAAACCTGATCTGATCTCTTTGTTCAGCTTTTGTTAAATAATCCTCATATACTGATTCAATATACCCTTCAGGAATATTAACTAAGCTTTCATAGTCTTCAGGTTCAAGTAATATATATCTAAAGGACCTTTTCTCTTCTGAGTAAAAAAGAATTTGATTATTATTGTAAAAATCTTTAATCTCCTCCTCAGAATTTACAATCTGGTTTTTTAAAGAATCAGAATCTAACTTAACAAAATCTATATCAACGCTTTGCTCAAAAATCTTAGCTAGTTCTTTAACCTCATTCTCTGTTACAAAATATGAAGAAGAAAGAGAAAATCTATATAAGTCTGCTGCAATTACAGCAGTCATAGAATCAACATATGAGTCTTTTGTGAACCCAGCTGAATTTACTTGGGCTTCATAAACACCCTCATCAAAAGCACCATCTATTTGAAATGCTGGATTTCTAATAATAGCTTTCTTTGCTTGGGTCTCGGTGTCACTATTCACAAAACCAAGAGATCTAGCCTCAGAAAGTAAAACTTTCTGCAATATTAATTCTTGCTTAATTGTTTCAAGTTGAGTAGATTCATCTAATTCATAAAAATTAAAATCATCGCCATAAATATTTTTAAACTTTTGCATTGCAACTGTTGATGCTGTTTGCATATCTGCTTCTGTAATATTTTCTCCATTTATTGAACCGAAATCTCCTTGAAATGGCGTGCTTAGTGAAGAAGTACCGAGAAAAACAAAAGGCAATGCACAGGATGCAATTACAATAAATAGTCTAGGTCCAGTTAAAAAATTTCTTAGTGATTCCATCATAGTGGTGACATTATAAATAAAAAAAGGGTGCGGAAGCACCCTTTTTTGAAGTTAATAAAACTTAGCTGTTTTTAACCTTGTCTTTAAGACCTTTACCAGCTTTAAAACCTGGAACTTTTGAAGCAGCAATATGCATTGATGCGCCAGTTTGAGGATTTCTACCCTCTCTAGCAGCTCTGTGCCTTACTGAAAATGTTCCAAAAC
>MDSV01156578.1_pt1 | contig 13807 bp, 10 predicted proteins | sample 810851 | NCBI WGS metagenome assembly MDSV01 (sample SAMN05326640, study PRJNA326480) | marine metagenome | isolation source: seawater | place: Atlantic Ocean: North East | collected 2012 | reverse complement strand
TCCAACAAGTTCCTTAAATTTTATATTTGTATGATTAAAATGCAAGTAAGCCAAATCATCCATGTTATGTTTTGTAATACCATTATCAATAGAATATGATAACAACATTGTATCAGCTATAGATTTTAATTTAAGACCGTATTTCTCTAAAATTCTGATATCATATTTTATATTATGACCTATTTTTAAAATAGATGGATCACTGCAAATAGGTTGAAGCAGTTCAATTAGTTCATTTGCTTTTATTTGCTCATTCAATCTTTTTTTATCTTCCAAGTCTTTATGATTTATTGGTATGTAATAAGATGAATTTTCATTAACAGCGATTGAGACACCTACCAAATTGGCTTCTTCAATATTCAAGGAATTGGTTTCCGTATCTATTGCAAGATAACCAGTTTTTTTTATCAATAAAATTAATTTATTTAAATCCTCCACCTTATTTATTAAAAAATATTTATTATCCTTAACTTTTTTTTCTAAATTTTCAGAAATATTATTTTTTATAAATGAGTTATTTTTTATTCTATCTGCAATACTTTTAAAACCTTGGTTTGATAAAAATTTTGACAAATTTTCATTTGCAATTACTGATGAATATGTATGAATCTTATTTATATCTAAAGATAATTTTATATCATCTTTCAGTTTTACCAACTCAAGACTCACTAAAATATCATCTTTATGATCAAGTATCACATTCCTTCTTTTCTCTTGAGCAATTTTGTTAGCATTATTTATTAAGTTATTTACATCTCCAAATTCCTGAATAAGTAGCAATGCTGTTTTTGGACCAATACCTGGAGCACCTGGAATATTGTCAACCTTATCTCCTGTTAGGGCTTGAATTTGAATCACTTTTTCGGGAGGTAAACCAAATTTTTCTATTACTTGATCAATGCCAATTTTTTTATTTTTCATTGGATCAAGCATTGTCACATCATTAGTAACTAACTGCATTAAATCTTTGTCAGATGATACTATAATTGACTTAATTTTTTGTTTTTTCGCTAATTTACAATATGTTGCTATAATATCATCAGCTTCATAACCCTCTATTTCTATTTGGGGGATATTAAAGGCATCTACACACTCTCTTATGATGTCAAACTGAGGTATTAAATCTTCAGGAGTCTCACCTCTATTAGCTTTATATTTTTTGAAAATTGTGTTTCTAAAGTTTTCTCTTGCAGCATCAAATACAACAAGCATTTTGTCATCCCTATAATCTTCTATTAACTTTACCAACATATTGGTAAAACCAAAAACTGCATTAATAGGCGTACCATCAGCTCTATTCATTGGTGGAAGACCATAATAAGCTCTAAAAATATATGCTGAGCCATCTATTAAGATTAATCTATTTTGTTTATTCATTTCAAAATTAAATATATAGAGAATTAAAAAAAATGTCAGATTATATTTACTCTATAGAAGCAAAAGAAGTTAATAAGACTTTTAAAAAAAAAACAAAAGAAACAGTTGCTCTAAATAATTTTAACATAAAAATTAAGAGAGGTTCTATTCATGGATTATTGGGCCCTAATGGAGCTGGAAAATCTACTTTTATAAACATTTTAGGTGGTCTGGTGAAAAAAGATAAAGGTAATGTAAATATTTGTGGTCTAAATATTGATATTGAAACAAAGAAAAGTAAATTCAAAATAGGCATTGTTCCTCAGGAGTTAAATATAGATCCATTTTTTACACCTTTTGAACTACTTGAATTACAAGCAGGATTATATGGTATTAAAAAAAGAAATCGCAAAACTGATGAAATACTAAATAATGTCGGTCTAATAGAGCAAAAAAACTCTTATGCGAGAACATTGTCAGGTGGTATGAGAAGACGATTACTAGTAGCTAAGGCATTAGTTCATTCCCCTGAAATGTTAATTTTAGATGAACCTACAGCTGGAGTTGATGTAGATTTGAGGAAATCATTATGGAATTATATTAAAAAAATAAATAAACTAGGAACTACAATTTGTTTAACAACTCATTATTTAGAAGAAGCAGAAGAGCTCTGTGATAGAATAACAATAATTAATAAAGGTCAAATAATTAAAGAAGATACAAAAATAAATTTATTAAAATTAAATTCAAAAAAAACAGTAACTTTTCAAATACATTCAAATATAAGTATTCCTAACGAACTAAAAATATATAATCCTATATTAGAAAACAACAATTTGAGAATCTCATATGATAAAAATAAAACTTCATTAAATAATTTAATTGATATTTTGAATAAATATAAAATTAAGTTTAGTGAAATTAATACATATGAGAGTGATCTTGAAGATATTTTTATCAAACTAGTTCAAAATAATGATAAATAGCATTGATAAATCATTTTCTTTTTTATTTATTTTAATACCTATTTTTCTTATAACAGGACCCGCATTACCAGATATAATTATTACTTTAGGTGGGCTTTATTTTTTAATTACTTTTCTATTTTTAAAAAATGATAAAATTTTTCTAAAAAATAATTTTTTTTTAATATCAATTTTTTTTTGGTTATCAATGTTGTTTATTTCAAATTTTGCGTATGACAAAATAAAATCTTTTCAAGACTCACTAATATTTATTAGAATGCTAATTATCCCAACAATGGGATATTTTCTTTTTATAAATAATGAGAAAAAAATAATACAATCTATTAAGATAATCTTTTTTTGTGTATGTTTTGTTTCTATTGATACATTATTTCAATTTATAAATTATAGTAGTGAAACTGGTTTTGGTAAAGATATACTAGGGTTTAAGTCAGAATGGTATGGGAGATTAACTGGGCCTTTTGGTGATGAACTTGTACCAGGAGCTTATATTTCAAAGTTTGGATTACTGGGTTACCTATTTTTTTATTTTATTAAGAAAAACCGATTTTTATCTTATGTTGAAATAATTTATCTAAGTTCAGTAGGATTAATATGTTTTGCCTCAGGAGAAAGAATGGCTTTAGCAACATATTTTTTAGGCTTACTTTTTTTATTAATTTTTCTAAAGAATAAAAGGTTTATTATTCTAGCATCTATTTTACTTTCATTATTTTTAATTTTTATTACTTTTAAATTACACCCTTTTTATAATGATTATAAAATCATTAGTTCAACACATTATCACCAAGGATTAACTATTGAAAAATATTATGACTGTAATGAAAATGAGTCTAAAAAATGTAAGAAAATTTTAAATTTACAACCAAGTTTTTTAAAAGTTTTAAGAAACTTTAGTACTTCAGCATATGGTGAAATTTATAATGTTGGTTGGAATATGTTCAAAAATAATCAGTTAACAGGTGTCGGAATAAGTAACTATCAGACTACTTGTTTGAATTTAAAAAAATATAAAAATCTAATGCTAAATTATGAATGTGCTTCGCATCCTCATAATATATATGTTCAATTTCTCTCTGAGGGTGGTATAATATTATTTTTATCATTTAGTTTTTTTTTATTGTCAATAATTTATATTATTTTTAAACAAAAAAGTTCTAAAACCTTAAAGGTAATATCTTTTGCTTGTTTGATTATAATATTTTGGCCTCTAATGTCTACAGGAAGTTTAATAAAAAATTGGAACGGCATTTTAACATTTTATATTATTGGGATATGTTTAAATATCAATAGAGTTAAATTAAGATAGATAATAGCTTATTTTTATTTTTTGTAATTTTTTTTATTTTATTAGAAATGAACATTCCTACTATAAAAAAAATTAAAACTGCTAATACTTTACCTTGACCTTTACCAATAAAAGATCCTAAATAAATAAATAGGTATATATTTAAACTTGATAATATTTTTGTATGTAAGCCAATAACTAAACCTATTAAAAAGAAAATAACCATGAAAAGGGTGTTACCTAGACCCATACCAAAATAAGATCCTACATGAGTCATGTATACACTTGAAATTATAATTGAGATAACTGTTGATATAGAATTATCTAAAAATCTGACTTTAAATAAATAATAATATGATTTTACTCCATCTATCCATGTAATTTTTTTTCCAGCTTTAACTGATCTTGAAAAATAAGACACTCCTACTTCATAAATAAAAAAATTTTGTTTGATTATTTGAGAAGCCATATCAATCTCAAGGCCAAAATCATTAATTGTTAAATTAATTTTTTCATAAACATCTCTGTGTATTATTTTTAGACCACAATGTATATCTGTCAACGATTGGCCAAAAAATATATTAAAAATTAGAGTATTTAATTTTCCAATAAATTGATTAATAAAATAATTATGTTTTTTTAATTTGCCAGATAAATATCTGCTTCCAAAGATACATTTAATATCTCTATCATCTTTAATAATATTATAGATTTCTTTTGAATCTTTTACATCTAATTCAAGATCAGCATCTTGAAGTAATAAATATTCTCCATTAGCAATACTCATTCCTCTTCTTACAGCGTTTCCTTTACCAGTGTTTTTATCTAAATTAATTAATTTAAAATTTAGATTATAATTTGTATTTAGTTTTAATTCTTCTAAGATTTTTTTAGAATTGTCATATGAGCCATCATTGACAAAAATTATTTCTACATAATTTTGATTAAAATATTTAAGAATGTCATCAAAAAGTTTAACAATATATTGCTCCTCATTAAATACTGGAATAATTATAGATAAGTTCATTTTATTCTTTTGGAGCATGCTTATTTAATATTCTTTGAAGAGTTCTTCTGTGCATCCTCAATCTTCTTGCAGTCTCTGATACATTTCTTTTGCATAAAATAAATACTCTTTGAATGTGCTCCCATCTAATTCTGTCTGCTGTCATAGGGTTTTCTGGTGGAGGTGGCAATATTTCCTCAGAATGAGTAAGTGCATCATATATTTGATCAATTTCTGCCGGTTTAGGAAGATAATCAATTGCTCCAGTTTTAATGGCAGCTACAGCTGTAGCAATATTACCATAACCAGTTAGCAATAAAGACTTTGTATTTGGAGATATTTCTTTCATTTTTTTAATTAATTCTAAACCTGAGCCATCTTCAAGTCTCATATCTATAATTGCATAGTCAAAGGTTTCATTTTTACACCTAGATAAACAACCACTAAAAGTAGAAAAAGTTTCAACAGAGAAACCTTTTTTTTCCATTGATCTTCCAAGCCTTTCTCTAAAAGGATTATCATCATCAACAATAATTAATTTTTTATTCATTTTAGTAAAATAGATTTTGCAAAAGTAATTTCAACAATAGCATTATTTTTTTTATTATTAAAAAACTTAATTGATCCTCTCATATTTTCTATTAAATTTTTTGCAATAAAAATACCTAGCCCCATACCTTTTTTATTTTTAGAAATATATGGTTCTCCTAACTTATCAAGAACATCTTTAGAAAAACCCATTCCATCATCTTTTATAATTATTAAAATCTCACTATTTTTCATCTCTATGGTTATATCAATAAAAGATTTTGAATATATAATGGCGTTTTGAATAATATTTCCTAAAGCATAGTTTATCTCATCTTTAAATAGAATTTCAGAATCTTCATCAAAGTTTACAAAATGAAAGTTTAAATATTTGTTATTATTAAATTTATCAAAATTTAATTTTAGTAGATCAACAATTTTGATCTTTTCAAAGAAACTATCTTTTAAATTTTGAGGATTTTTCGATAATCTTAACAAAATTTCTTTACATCTTTTTGCTTGAGATTTTAATAATTCAACATCCTTCATTAATAATGAATTTTTCGCAAATATCTTTTCATCAACTAAATCATTAATAACTAAAAAAATTGTATTTAATGGTGTGCTTAACTCATGTACAGCAGCCGCACTGAGGTAAGCCACTTCTGTGGTTTTTTTTTGATTTGATAATTTTAATTTAGCCTCAGATAATGCATTTGAAATTTTTCTTGATGAACTCGCAAATAAATATGCATAAATAGCAATAAAAATAATAGTAATAATAAGGGCTATTAATATTCCATGATTATAAATTGTTGGGGTTATAAAATTTTCTTGCCATTGCAAAGGAACAAAATTGTAGTTAACAATTAAAATTAGCAATATCGAGTACAATGAAAGCAATATTGTCCAAAATGCGGGGAGATATGATGCGGAAATTATAATTGGAGCAAGAATTAATATTATAAAAGGATTAAATATTCCACCTGTTAAATATATCAAAGCAACTAATTGAGATATATCAAAAATTAAAAACATAAAGGTTTTTTTATAACTTAAAGTTGAATTATTTTTTTGAATAAAATATGAAAAAATATTAATAACTATAGATGAGAGTACTACTAATAAGCACTCAAATATAGGTATCAAAAAATTTAATGCAAAATAAATAATAAATAAAGTTGTCAATTGACCTAAAATTGCCAACCATCTAATTTTAATTAGATTTGTTAATAGTACAGTATTCACTGAAGTATGTTCGAATTATATATCGAGATTTGCAACCTTAAGAGAATTTTCTTGGATAAAGTTTTTTCTTCCTTCGGTCACATCACCCATTAAAGTTTCAAATAAAGCATTGGCCTCATCAACTTCATCTAATTTTACAATTAATAAAGATCTATAGTTTTTATCTAAAGTTGTTTCCCAAAGCTGATCTGGATTCATTTCTCCTAAACCTTTATATCTGTTAATTTGTAGCCCTTGCTTACCAATACTTATCACTCTCTCAATCAAATCTACCGGTCCATTGATCTTATACTCATTCTCTCCATGTTTAAGAAGACCAGCTGAGCCACTTTTTAACAAACCAAAACTTTCCATTAAGGGTTTTCTAAATTCATTTAAAGATTTAGTTTCAGGTGTATGTAAAAAATCTCTATTAATAATATATTTTTTTTCAACACCTCTATGAAGATAAATAACATTTAATGAGTTATTTTCAAAACTGACTTTCCACAAATTAGGCTCAATTGTATTCAATCGTAATTCTAAATATTTTGCAATTTCTTTTCCAAATTTTAAATCATTATAAGAGTCAAATTTTAGCGCAGCTATAACTGCAGCTTGTTCAATTACTAACTTGTTTTCAATCCTCCTTGTTAATCTTTCCACCAGTTTTTGAACAGTTTTGCACAAATTTAATAATTTAACTAAGTCTACACTTGTTATCTGAGTAACTTCATTTTTATTTAATGGCACTTCATAAATAAGTTTTTTTGAACCTTCTTCTATCAAATGTTGTTCCATATCACTCTCATCTTTAATATATTGTATTGCATTACCTTTTTTAGATCTAAATAGAGGGGGTTGAGCTATGTATAACCTTCCACTCTCTATTAAAGGACGCATATGTCGATAAAAAAAAGTTAACAATAAAGTTCTAATATGACTTCCATCAACATCAGCATCTGTCATAATTATTATTTTATGATATCGCATTTTAGTAATATCAAATTTACCCTCAGTTTTATCAATATCTTCATTTCCAGAAGGATTACCTACACCAGCTCCAATTGCTGTGATTAAAACACCAATTTCGTTACTAGTAAGAATTTGTTTTTGGTTAGCTCTTTCAACATTTAAAATTTTACCCCTTAAAGGAAGAATTGCTTGATTTTTTCTATCCCTTCCCTGTTTTGCCGATCCTCCTGCTGAGTCTCCTTCTACTATAAATAATTCTGATAACTCAGGATTTTTTTCCTGACAGTCTGCAAGTTTTCCTGGTAAAGCTGAATTTTCTAAACCTGTTTTTCTTCTTGTTAATTCTCTTGCTTTTCTTGCAGCCTCTCTAGCATTTGATGCTTCAACAATTTTTTCAATAACTTTTTTAATTTCATTTGGGTTTTCTTCAATCCATTGCTCTAGTTTTTCTAAACTTACAGACTCAACAACAGGACGAACTTCTGATGAAACTAGTTTATCTTTAGTTTGACTAGAAAATTTTGGATCGGGCAATTTTACTGAAATAATACAAGTCAAACCCTCACGAGCATCATCTCCAGTGACACTGGCAGAAATTTTAGAGTTTTTATTTATATAATTTACTATACTTCTTGTAAGTGCCCCTCTAAAACCAGCTAAATGCGTACCTCCATCTCTTTGAATAATATTGTTTGTAAAACATAATGTATTTTCATGATAACTATCAGTCCACTGTAATGAACATTCTACACTTACATTATTTTTATTAGCTGTAAAAAATATTGGGTTGTTAATAATAGTATTTTTTCCCTTATTAAGAAATTGAACATATTCATTAATTCCTCCATCATATTTAAAATTTAATTGTTTGGCTTCAGACGATCTGTTATCTTTTAAAATTATATTAACCCCTGTATTTAAAAAAGCTAATTCTCTTAATCTTTTTTCAACAGTACTAAATTTAAAATCTATATTTTTAAAAGTATTATCTGATGGAAGAAAAGTGATAGAAGTCCCAGTAAAGTATTTATTGTCAATTTTTTCTGATTCCCCAATAATTTCTAATTTATTTTTTACAGCACCATTTTCAAAGAAAATTTTATATATTTTACCATCTCGGTTTATAATTAACTCAAGATACTTAGACAATGCGTTTACAACGGATACACCAACACCATGTAAACCACCTGAAACTTTATAACTATTTTGATCAAATTTACCACCTGCGTGTAATTCTGTCATAATTAATTGTGCAGCTGAGACACCTTCAGATTTATGAACATCAACTGGTATTCCTCTACCATTATCTGAAACTGTAATGGTTCCATCAGAATTAAGATGTACTTCTATTTTATTACAATGACCTGCTAACGCTTCATCAATTGAGTTATCAACTACTTCATAAATCATTTGATGAAGTCCAGAACCATCATCAGTGTCACCAATATACATCCCAGGTCTTTTTCTTACGGCTTCAAGACCTTTTAGTACTTTAATTGATTCGGAAGAATATACATCTTTATTCATTGATTTGTTATATTACAAAAGTTTGATTTTGTTGATAAAAAAGAAAATAAATTTTTAGATGTTCCAGTCATAAAAATCTGTAAATCAAAAGATTCAACCAAAGTTAATAATATATTTCTATTTACCTCATCTAAGTGTGAGCAAATCTCATCAAGTAATAAAATTGGTTTTTTACTAAATAGATCTATAAGATATTTACACTGTGAAAGATACATCAAAAGTATAAGTGTTTTTTGTTGTCCAGTTGATAATTGAGAAACTAAATAATTGTCTTGAATATAGAATATATAGTCAGATTTATGAGGACCAATTTTAGAACCACCAATTATAGAGTCAATTTTTCTATTAATTTTAAGTTGTTCTATAAAAATATTTTCATTAATATTTTTTAAATAAAAATCATCTTTAATTTTAAAATTAATTTCATAAGGGAGTTTGTATTCACCAGAAAAATAATTTAAATATTCAAGCAATTTCATTATTTGCTTTTCTCTAAAAAGATATATTTGTATGCCTAAACTTGAAATTTTTTTTTCAATTATTTCCAACCAATTATTGTCATAATTTGGAGAACTTAATAGTTTGGTTCTTTCAATTAAATTTTTATTGTATTCATTTAAACAATTTAAATAACTATAATTGTAGCTAAAAATTAATCTATCTATAAAATTTCTTCTATTTGAAGGAGAGGATATAAATAATCTTTCAGTTTCAGGAAGAAAGTATAGAAATGGTGATAGTGTGTATAAGCTTTCATGGGCTTCTTTAGATTTATCACCATTTATAAGTGATTTTTTATATAATTTATTATTTGATTCATAAGACTCAACTAATAGTTCATAACTTATATTTTGATTAATAAAAAAAGATTTTAAAGTAAATTTTTTACAGTTTTTTTTTAATATGTTTGTTAATCTGTCTTTTCTAAAACCTCTTCCTTTTGAAAAAAGAGAGATGGCTTCCAAGATATTTGTTTTTCCCACACCATTTTGACCAAAAAAAACATTACAATTATTAGAAAAATCTAGACTCAAAGACTCAAAATTTCTAAAATTATATAAATTAATATTTTTGAAATATCCCAAATACTAAACTCTCATAGGCATAAGAACATAAATTAAATTGGGATCATTTTGTTCCTGTGCTATTATGGGAGTAGAATTATCATTAAATGATATCTGTATTTCATCTCCCTGTAAATTATCTAAAATATCCATTATATACCTTGAGTTGAATCCAATTTCTATTTCTTCGCCATCGTATTCAACCTCAATATCCTCAGTGGCAGTACTATTTTCATTATTAATTGAACTTAAATTAATTAAATTTTTTAAAAGTTTAAATTTTATTGATGGAGCTTTTTCATTTGCTATAGTGCTAACCCTGTCCACTGCAGATAATAAAGTTACCCTATTAACCTTTAAATGATGAGTATTATTTTTTGGTATAACCCTGGAATAATCTGGGAAATTACCATCAATTAATTTTGAAATTAATATTAGATTTTCAATATAAAAAATTATTTTATTTGAAGATATTTGTATTTCTATATCTTTATCATTATCAACAAGAAGTTTTGATAATTCATTTATTGTTTTTTTTGGAATTATTATTCCAGGAATATCTGAATCAATTTGATTCTGATTAAATGATGATGTAGCTAATCTGTGTCCATCAGTTCCTACGATAGTTAATATACTAACTTTTTCATTGTTAGATATATTAAAATATAAACCATTTAAAAAATACCTAGTTTCTTCATTCGATATAGCAAATTTTGTTTTATTAATAAGATTATAAATTATTTGTGAATTTATTTGAAATTTTTTTCCATTTGTAACTGTATCAATAATTGGAAATTCATCTTTTGGTAAACATGATAGTGAAAATTTAGAACCTTTAGATCTTATTGTTAATATTTTCCCATTATTAGAAATAAATTCAATATCATTATTTTCTGGTAATTTTTTTATTATATCAAACATTATCTGAGCATTTAATGTTGTCGCTCCATCTTCAATTATATTACAATTTAGTGTCTCCTTTATAGAAATATCCATATCAGTTGATGATAATGTTAAGTGATTTTTTTTAGCTTCAATCAGAATATTTGAAAGAATAGGTAATGTATTTTTTTTATTTACTATACTCTGTAAATGTGAAAGGGTTTTAAAGATAATCGATTTATTAACAACAAACTTCATTTGTTAATACATAAATAATTTTGTTTTACGAGTCTATAAGTCTTTTTAATAATTCAATATCTTCATTAAAATTAACATCTTGTAACTTCAGTTCTTCAATTTTTTTTACAGCATGCATTACCGTGGTATGGTCTCTACCTCCAAATTTTCTACCTATTTCTGGTAAAGATCTTGATGTTATAGATTTGGCAAGATACATGGCTATTTGCCTAGGTCTTGCTACAGATCTTGAACGTCTTGGGGAATGCATATCAGTAATTCTGATATTAAAATGTTCAGCCACTTTTTTTTGTATTTCTTCAATAGTAATTTTTCTATTTGATGATTTCAAAAGATCTTGAAGAACTACTTGCGCTGTTTCAACTGTAATAGAGGTTCCAACAAGTGTTGCATGAGCAACTAGCCTATTTAAAGCTCCTTCCATTTCTCTAACATTTGATATTATTCTATGAGATAGAAACTCCAATACTTTGGAGGGAATTTCTACACCTCTTTTTTGGGCCTTTTCTATTAATATACCGAGTCTTAATTCGTATGTTGTAGGGTGAATATCAGCTACTAATCCACAACCAAGTCTAGATTTCAATCTATCTTGAACGCCATCTAAGTCAGATGGAGATTTATCTGCAGATATTACTATTTGTTTGTTTTGTTCAATTAAAGCATTAAAGGTATGGAAAAATTCTTCTTGAGTATTGTCTTTACCACTAATAAATTGGACATCATCAATCATTAACACATCAATTGATCTAAATTGCTCCTTAAAAGCTGATGTATCTTTATAACGAAGAGCTCTAACAAATTGGTACATAAACTTTTCTGCTGATAGGTATATTACTTTTCTATCAGGTCTAAGTTCCTTTATTTTCCAACCCATAGCATGCATAAGATGAGTTTTTCCAAGTCCAACACCACCGTATAAAAAAAGAGGATTAAAGCTAACCGTATCAGCTTCAGCAATTCGTTGTGAGGCAGCAAATGCTAACTCATTTGGCTTTCCTACTACAAAATTATCAAATGTAAAACGAGGGTCAAGAGGTGCTCCAAATTCATTTGGATAACCAGATTGTTGGTTTGAACGAATATCCATAGATGATTTCCAATGATTATCAGTGCTTTTAATAGTTCTGGTAGTTCCAGGCACAATTCTACCACCATTTGGTTTTACAACAAATTTGATTACATCTATTTCGTTTATATATTTTTTTGACTCTGTTTTAATTTTATCTGCATAGTTATTAACAATCCAATCTCTTAAAAATTTTGTAGGTAATGAAAAAGATAAGGCATTGTTTTCCAGAGAAACAAAATTCAAATATTGCAACCAGTTATTGTATGCACTTTCGCCAACTGAATTTTTTAAATCTTTTTTAAGAGTGAGCCAATTGCTTTCTTTAAATAAATCAAATGTATCGCTCATTGGCCCCCTAAAAATCTTTGATTTTTTTTTTTAACAAATTTTACGTAAAAAAATCAAAGACGTAAAACTATAATCATCAAATATTATAATCACCAAAAATAATTATGATAATGAATACTCTTTACGTATTTTTATCAAGAATAAAAGTGAAAAAATGAGAAAAAAATTTATTTTTTATTTGATTAGTTTTGATAACGAGGATAACTTTCGGGACATATATTCTTTTTTAAGAATCCCTTTTTTTACAGCTTTAGCCATAACTGAATTAATTTTTCTTAAGGATTTTTGAATATCATCAGGTTTATCACTTTTTAATGCAGAGTTAAACTGATTTAGATGCGTTCTTATTTTAGACAAATATTGGGAATTAACTGCGTTTTTATTTTTTGATTGAACAGATCTTTTGAGAGCAGATTTGTGATTTGCCATAGCTTTTTGCCTATAAATTTAATAATTATAATGTCAACTTTATTATTTAAATCATTTTTGTATTTTTGGACAAAAAAAAGTAGACCTTCCACTTAAAACTAATTTTTTAATTTCATAGCCTTTGAGCTTTTTGCCTTCTTTTCCATAGACTTTAAAATTGTTCTGAAAATTTCCTAAAGTACCATCTGGTGCTACATAGTCATTAAGTGATGAACCCCCATATTTAATTGCTTTTTTTAATATTTTTCTTGTGGATTTGATAATAGTACCAATTTGGTACTTATTTAAATTTTTACCTTTTCTTAAAGGTGATATTTTAGCATCATAAAGTATTTCATTTGCATAAATATTGCCAATACCAGCTACTATATATTGATTTAGTAAAAGTTTTTTAACAAAAACATTGGATTTATTAAATTTTTTATACAAATATTCTTTAGAAAGACTCTCATCTAAAGCATCTATTCCCAACTTTTTGATATATCTGATATTATTTATTTTGTCTGATTCATTTATATCAACAAACCCAAATCTTCTTGGATCATTAAAAATTAATTTAAGATTATTAAATTTAAAGACTAAATGATCATGTTTGTTTAGTGCTAGGTTAGGCTTAACAATTTTTAACCTACCTGACATACCTAGATGAATAATTACACTTTTACGGTTTTCAAAATCAATAAGTACATATTTAGCAATTCTCCTTAAATTTGTAATTTTATAATTAATTATATTTTTTAAATCCAAATGAGGTACTATGTACCTTAGTTTTTTTGCATAAATATCTACATTGATGACTTTTTTATTTTTTAATATATTTAAACTCTTAACAGTAGTTTCAACTTCAGGTAATTCAGGCAT
>MDSV01019683.1_pt1 | contig 13809 bp, 12 predicted proteins | sample 810851 | NCBI WGS metagenome assembly MDSV01 (sample SAMN05326640, study PRJNA326480) | marine metagenome | isolation source: seawater | place: Atlantic Ocean: North East | collected 2012 | reverse complement strand
TACACAACGCAAAAAAGCCTGCTAACGAAAATAGCCCAAGTAACGGCGGATAAGACCGCCCATTGGTACGATGAGGGTACTGACCGGATGAAGTCAAAGAGGCCGTCAATCAGCCTTAAAATGGCCTTAAACAACTATGATTGGCAAGGAGCAACAATCAACCTGACAGTAACACAAAAAATGTTGAAAGACATCCTTAGACAACTAAAGAACCATGAAGAATCTTTTGTAACAGAAAAAGCATGGGCTACAAATCCTCACCACGAATACAAAATGTGGATTTCAGAATACTCCGGCGACATGAGCATTCATGTTAATTTCAAGTTTGACGACCACAGATTCAGCGACGAAGGTTCATCCAAGTACGATGGCTACATTGACACAGATGGAAACAAAGTGAGGTGGGATAGAGATTAGATAAGATTGTAGAGAGGGTTTTGTAACGGACTTTTGTAACGGTCTTTTGTAACACCCTCTCTCTCTCTTCTCTCTCTCTTTCTTTTGTAACGGAAAAGTTTTGTAACGAAAAAGTTTTGTAACGGACAACATATAAAACGTAACAAAACGTTTTGTAACGGAAACGATTGGTTCATATAGTATAGCGAAACAGGGGGGTACATGGCACAAGGATTGAAAATCCAAAGCAACGGCACAACGACAACCGTGCCTATCAACGGCCTTGCAGATATGCAGGGTGTGGTTGGTGGGCTTATCGAGCGAGTATGCTCCTTCGATGGGGTAGATATGTGGGCAAATGAAGAAGGCCTCATGTATCAACTACCTATCAACATGAAGGCTAGTGTACTTCGTGATGTAGCACTAGGCATCCCTAGTTTTTACGCAGTAGTGGGCGACGTACTACTAACCGCATCGAAAGAGGGAGCAGATGTTCCACAGGAGATAATTGATAGATTGACCAAAGAGTAAGTTTTGTAACACTCGCAGGGTGCGGTGCATCCAACCAAGTCCTGCGGGTGGTAAGTTTTGTAACGCAACCTGCGGGAATTGCTTTTTGTAGTTGTTGTGCATACCGGTGTTTTGTAACGGACTATTGTTTCACGCTTTGTTTTGTAACAGACACCACTTACCACCCGTAGGCAACCTTTTGTAACGGCCGTTTTCTCTCTCTCTCTTTTGTAACGTTTTTTTTTGTTTTGTAACGTTTTTTACAATTATTTTAACGTTACAAATAGTTTTGTAACGGCATCAACAACTTCATATAGTAGTGGCTTCTAGGACTAATCATGCCAACACAGAAGCAAAGAGCGAAACTGCCGACAAGAGCCGAGATAGACCCTAAGTTTTGTAACGAGTGGGGATTCCCTGATTCCAAGTTTTACAGGTTCAGGGGTTTTGTAACGGGTCATTCCCGATGGGAGTGGATTGGTGATACTGATGAGTGAAACTTTTGTAACACTTTACTTCCCATGTTTTGTAACGGGTGAGCCTGACGCTAATGTTCTACAAATCTTTTGTAACGCTCCGCCACCACCGGAAGATGAAGCATGAGTTTTGTAACGGCAGTATCTCTTTTCTTTTCTTTTGTAACGGCTTTCTCTTTTGTAACGGTTGTTTTGTAACGGCCATATAATTACAACATATTGTATGTAACAAAATGTTTTGTAACGGCAGATATATTGTACTAAATTGTGTTTGCCCCACCCGCCTTGCGGCGGGCGAGGACTTTGGCTTTCACTTATTGTAGCAGGTAACGCACCACTTTTCGGAAGTGCCACCGTTGTATGTACGGACTCGCACCCAATACATATTGTTACGGCTTACCATTTTGCCACAATGCTCGCATCGCATTTCGGGGGGATAGTGTAGGCCTGTTGGCTTACCATTCCCGTCAATTGCAATCGCTTCGTTTATTTCATTCCATTCCTTTTCGCTTATCACTTTTGTATCACTCCTTGTCGTTGTTGTATGTTCGACTGTAAATTACTGTACCAAATCGGTCAATGTACCATGAGTAAAACCGAAATACTATTTCGCCCCATATTGTTCGCTTCAATTATTCACCCCCTTTTGTAGTTGCGTTAGTGTGTTGATGACCTGTGCATACAAGCCCCTGCCGTGTACCTTTCGCTCATTGTACCATCCGTCATTTGTTGCAAAGAATTGACGGTGTATTGCTAACTCGGTTTCAAAGTCTATGTCGGTGCGGATAGCCCATGCGATTATAGCAAGGTGCTTGTCATCCTCAGTTGGGATTTGACATATCGCTACCTTTTCAGGTGCGGTTGATTGTGGTCTTAGCATTGGGATTTTGACGACAAACTCATCTGTGATAGGAGTTTCTTTTGTAACACCAATTCTATCTTCGTGTGCCCTGACCCTGATGGTTGTGTCGTGGGGTGTGATGAATAGGCGTTGTAGGCCTTCTTCGTAATCCTCGATAGCCTTTGCCTCATCAGCCGAGAAGCCCCATGAGATAGGCACAATGTTTCCATCACTTCGATTGATTTGGCCTAGTGTTGGGTCTAGGTAATAGTTAGGGGTCTTGACAATTATGTGGCCGTCATACCCTGTTGCTCCCTTTTGGTAATATCGTGGGTTGCTTCTTGGGTTTGGGTATTTTGGGTCGTCGCCATCGTGACCCTTATGCCATAGGGTACAATGTGCCCCTCTAGGTTTTGTAACAGCCCCCTCACTATCTAGATGATAGGTTATTCCTGCTAGGTCTGTGCATACAGGCTCGGCCTTTCCCCATCCTAGTCTATTCCACACCTTGACGAAGAGCATTGAATCTGTGATACAAGAACCTGCAAATCCTTTGAACCCTCTAACGTTGTCGTTGTAAAGGTGTAGTTGCTCCATTAGGAAATTAGCCCTGTCTGCCTCATCTGTGATGACTTGGTTAAGTTTTGTAACGGTGGCCTTCTTCGCCTGTGCCTGCTTTGCTTTGGCTCGCTTCTTGAATCCCATCAGTACCACACTCCGAACACGTTGATGACTTCCCGATTGTCCACGCCCTCGACAGGTGCGGTGTCCACTTGAACGTTTCCGAAGAAGTCTGTTGCGAAGATGTGAGATACGCCCTGCTCCTTGTTAGTCCACACGATGAACACTAGATAGTCAGGCATCTCGCCTCTATGTGCTAGTTGTTTTGTAACGGTTGCCGACATCTCGCCTGTAACTTTTGTAACGAAGTCTGATACTGTATATCCTGATTTCCTGATGAGGGAAGTCCTTTGCCTGATGATGTACCCCTTCTTTCGCATTGCCCTCACGAAATCGCTTGAGAAGTGTACCCAATGGATTGCACCTCTTACCCTGAAGAAGTGTGCCGTTGCGGTTAGGCATGGCGACCCTCTAAAGTCGTGATGGATGTACTCGGCTGATAATTCTGTTATCCTCTTCGCTCTTTGTTTTGTAACGGGGTTGACCCTTCCGTGTGGGATTTGATTCCCGCTCGGTCTACTCCTTGCCGGTAGGGTAGCCCCTACGATTTGGAACATTTCGTCAGTTAGTTTTGTAACGGTTTCGTATTCTTTGTCTGTCATTTTATTCACTCCCTTAGTTTTGTAACGGTTGATATGTTGTAGGTCAAGGGGGGCTTTCGCCCCCCCTGCCGTACCGTCTTACTCAGTCACCTCACGGTCAAAGAGATTGACTCCCCTGCTTTGGATGGTAACTCCCCTGTTGGTCATTGCGTCGGTGTCTGACTCATCGAAGGCGATGGTTGCAAAGGTTCTGAAAACCTTGTCCTCGATGTGTGCCTCTAGTGCAATCATACCGGAGCGGAATGAACCGCCTTCTACGTTGTATGAACCCCATGATGGCTTTTCGCCCCTGACCCTTCGGCGGGATGTCTGCCACTTCTCGGCGTTGTTCTGTGCCTTGTCTGAGCCACCTCGACGGGTTAGGGTAGCGTTACCCCTGAACACTAATTCACCGTTCTCGATTCCGAAGACCGGCATTCTTGCTTTTGGTTCGTATCTGTTGGCTACGTCGTTCATTGTCACGATTGTGATATCATACGCTTCGATATCTACGGATTGACCGCATCGTGTCTTTGTTGGGTGTCCACCGTTGCAGGTGAATGTCTTAGGGTGGATTAATCCACACTCGCAGATAGGGCATAGCATTGAATCCTTGCTAGTCAATTCAAGGCTTGTGTGGTGGCCTTTCCTTGAAACCCTGCTCTTGTCGTCAGACTCTACATTCATGGTACTTCGGCGGTACTTTGTGACCTCTAGGGTCATTGCCTTTTTGCCTGCCGTGATGATGTCATCAAATGAATCCACTCTCACGATTGGAAGATTTGCGAGGTCGGCTCTCCTGCCGTATGTGGTGGCTCTCTTTGGGGTCGGTAGGTCTGACCTGAGATTTACTCTCTCACCGAGAGTTACCCTCTCTACCCTGCTGACATCTTCGGCATCGAAGATGTCTCCCGCAGGGGCATTCGTCTTATTATCATAAACTCCTATTGCTTCACGCATAAAATAGGCTACTGAGGCCGTCGGATATAGATGTTTTGTAACGCCCTCTCTCTCAAAAACGTTGTACTGCGACGGTGCAAAAACTACACCGGCTCTTATGGTCTGTATTGCCTACCCCCTCAATCAATTTTTAATATTTTTTTTGAAAAAAATTATTTGAAATTGTGTTGGCTTGCTAGATAGGCTTCGGGTACGTCAAACTTCTTCCTAGCCCGATATTCCTTTGGGGAGTTTTGTAGAGGCTTCCTACTTTTCACACGGCCGTCAGCCACGTATGGTCTTAGGATTGTGCCGACCCTAATTTTACTCAAAGGACTCCAAAAGGGGGATATGTACTTCTTACCTTCTTGTGCAATCTCATCAGCAGTCATCCAATCTTCTGCATCGTTTAGGATTTTCTCTATTACTATACGATATACTTCTTTCTTTTTCATAGGGCCATGTCGTCTAACCGCAGGGTCTTGCTTTTTGAAAGGCTTACCTGTTATTCTACTTCTAGTTGCATCTAACTTACTCATCAATCATACCTTCTGTTAATTATTCTTCCACCTACCGGACTGTCACGACTTCTTTGTATACCTTTAGTAGAACCGCCTGACCATTCTCCTTTATTCATAGTTTTCATAATGACAGGTGTGGAAGGTGTTTTGTATGTAAATTGGTCAAGAGCGTGTGCAAAAGCCATAGCACAATCGTTATGCTTGCCTAAATCAACTATCAAACCATCTCGCCATGCGTGACTTTCTAATTCTTCTAGTAGGATATTAACTTCTTTTCTTGTAAAGTCATTACCGTAGGGAATCATTACTAACTCTCGTTCTAACCATACCCGCATACGGTTCATAAGCCCTTGCTTTAGTGTTCTGTTACCTACCTTGCTTTCACGATAGTCTACCATTATACCTTTGTTAGCCAACAAACTTTTGTATAGTTGTTGAAAACCTACTGCCTCAACCGCAAACGCAGGAGTACCGTACCTTTTACTCCAATCACCCATTATGTCTGCTTGCTTGTCAGGTGGAAAATCATTACGTCGCCAAATGTTGACTAGGTGTATGTAGCCATCACTATCTTGTCTTAGGCATACCATTACGGAATAGTCTTGCCCTAACCCATGTGCAGGGTCAAAACCAATAGAATATCTATCAGTAGTCAACTTCTCATTCTCAAACACCGCATCCATCTTTAGATTCTTACGTGTAAGATTTCTAGGGAAGCAAGCGGCTTCGTCATCTATGACCTTGCAAAGATACTCTTGTACGAATGCTAACTCCCCCATCGCTTTCTTTTGTTCTAAAAGAAACTTTACAGGCCTAAACTCAGGCCAAAGTGCTTGCGGCTCTATTGTAGGGTCAGATTTTGTTTCATCCCAATTAGGAATGCTAGACCAAACGCCTGACTTCCACGCATCATTGTTAATCATCTCAGTATGGTAAAGGTCAACCATAGACATAGGTGTACCTACGCAGTAAATAGAAGTACCCGGACTTAGCATAGGAGTAACTTTTTTGCGAAACCAATTACGTATGTTAGTCCAATCCATGTCACCCATGTCGTCTAGAACGTCATCAAAAGCAATACAAGCAGGATGCTCACCACGAATAGCCGCACCTACGCTAGTTGCACGAATCCACGCACCGTTGTTAAAGTGCAATTCTAGTTTGTTGCCTCTTTTTGTGTTCAGATACTTGCTAAGTTGGGGATGACGCTTCATATCTTCTCTAATTTCTTCTAATCTACGCATTGCAAGGTCTTTGCTAGCGGAAAATAACCAACAAGTAAAGGGCTTGTTACGCCATTTCTCAAAAAGTGCGCTATGTAATAGTTTTACCCTCAAAGTAGTGGATTTACTATGGTCACGTGGAGCGATAACACATACACGGTGAACAGAAACGTCATCTCTAGTACCATACATATCCATCCATTCACCAATATGCTCGCCCCAAGTGTAACCTAACCACTTGTAGAAGTATTCGACATCGTTACGGGAACGAGCCATTGCAAAATCTGTGGAAAACTTACCCATGTCCTACTCACTCAATACCGGTGCAAACAAATTACCTATTAAACCCAACTCCTTGTCAATTAGATGGGCGCATATACCTGCTCTTGCCAAAACATGACCCTTGCGATAGTGCCATCGGTCAGAACCGGCCAAACTAGGTAGTTGGATAACAGTAGTGCCACCTTTCTCAAGAAGGCGTTGATGATGAAGATGACCGTGAAACCAAACGTGATGCTCGCAAGCACCCCATTCTTTTCTTTGTTCAGAAGCCATAAGTAGCGGTAGGTCGTGGCCTCTAACACCGTCACCATGAGTAAAACCTAGTAAGTTATTACCCCATGTAACATAGTTTCTTAACTTAGGGTCTAGGACTACATCTACATCGTCACAATTTTCGTATACGGCTTTCAGATACATCATAAGAGCCAAAGCCATTTGCCTATCGTGATTACCACGCATAAATACTACTTGTATGGGAGATACGCCTCTAAGTAACTCTATATGTTCTCTCGCTAACTCACAACCGTCTATGAATATCTGTGCAGGACTAGTGGATAGGTCTTGTGGTGTGCCTTTGGTTGTGCTACCTTCTTCGTTATCTATGTGAAACCAATCTGAACCTGTTGCTACAATAATTTTTTCAGGCCTACTAGGAAGCCTACTTATTAAGTTATTAGTCCTGTTAATAAGTCTTATTCTTGCTTCGTGCGTATCGTAATGCTCACCTACTTCGTCAACCCATGCCCCTGAGCCGAAATGCAGGTCTGTTGGGGATATTACAACTGCATATGGGTCTGCTTCTTTCATTTTTAACCGCTTGACAGTCTTTTTTGCTAAGTTGCCTTTACTAATAGCCTCACGAAACTCATTGAGTAGTGTTTCATCTAGCATACGCATTCTGTTTGCGTCTTTTTCTATGCTAGCCCATTGCTTCTTGTTAGCCTTTTCTCTTACTTGTCTACGCTTTGAGGACAAAGTAGTTTCTACTAACTCATCTACGCTATGGTTTTCTATGGATTCATCTGTAAATACATCCATAGTATGTGACCAATTATAAGCAGTAATGTACTCACGTATAAAATTACTAGACTTAGCGTATTTTCTAGCCATATCTTCTACTGTTAGGTTTTCGCCTTCGGCAGAATAAGAATGCCTCATTGCCCTATGTTGTTCGCCTGATATTCTAACTATTGATTCTTGGGAAGGTATAAACGATAAATAGCAATCATTCTCCTTATCATAGTATGTGGTTAGTCTAGCAGGTTCGTTACTGTTAAATCTAGCCGCATTAGCAGAATGTTCTGCATAGGTTACTACACCACCCGCTTTTTGCCAACGTAAGATTGCATTACGCCACCCATGTACGGTTCTAGCCGGTTCAACAGAATGCAAGAATCTAGAAAACTCATGCACACTATGAAAGTTACGCTCGGCCGCATACTTTTCAATTAATTGTTTTCCGCCACGATAGTAGCGTTTCTTTGGAGCATCGCTCATTGAGCCTAACGAGTCATCTTTGGCTTATAACTGTTACTTCTTTTAGTTATTTCAGAAGGCTAAAAAATAAATAAATCGCTAGACTGCGCCATTATTTTTTAATTCTTTTATTTCTTCAAAGAGGGATGTTTGGAAAAGCCGCCATAATCCATTCTAAAAGATAACTTAGAATAAGTTACTATCTTTTTTTATCTAGGTCTTAGAATAAATAAAATAATTACAGAATTGTAGAGCAGTACAACGATTTATTTTTTCTGAAAAAGTGTGAAAAAATAAAAATAATTACAAAAAAGAGCAAAAATTGATAAACCACCGCTTACTAGCCATAGATATGAGTGAGCGTAGAGCATGGTATCAATTTTGGAAGAGTAACGAGCCTCAAAGAAGGATAGCGAGTAGTGGTAGAGTGCCAACAAACAAGAGTTTGCGTGTTGCCGCAGGTATTCCTGACCTTATGCGTGATACAGAAAGATTACAAAAAGACAGTAATTATGACAATGAGTTTGATATGTATGACTTGATGTTGAAACTAGACCCTGAGTTGAACGGAGCAGTAAGAGCAGTATCACTAACGGCCAATAATTATGAGATACAGTTTGAGCGTGGTAGAAATGCCGCTATACGTGATGCTATACGTGAGTTAGTAGAAGAGAGGCTAGACTTCGATGACATTATGATTAACGCTATGCGTAACATGATGGTGTACGGTAACGACATCAACAAGATTGTAGGTAGGCAGGGAGATGGTATAACAGACTTGCAAAACCTACCAATCAAGCAAATTACTATTGTTGATTCAAGAGGCGGTATAAACTCGGTGTTTGACGCTACTGAGGACAGTCCTATTACTAAGGCAGAAAAGTATCTGCTTCGTGAGATGAAACTAAATGCCAAAGAAATACCTGCTTCTGAGATAATGCACATCAAGATTGACTATCGTAGCAATTGGTTTGTAGATAACAGGGGTAGGAAGACCTACGGTGTATGGGGTGCGTCTAGATTCTCGGCTCTAAAGCAGGCTATACGCATGAAGTACAATTCCCTTAACAACAGATTGTCACTAGAAGACAGTATGACAAAGCAATACATTACTATTAACAAAGAAGCCATAGAGCATATACAAGACCCTGCTGAACAGAACGAAAGACTAACTCACATTATGGATGAGGTTATATCGCTCTTTGAAGGTCTACGTGGCGACCAAATACCCGTACTTCCGCATTATGTAGAGTTACATCATGTAGACCTAGAAAACTCACTACCTGAGAGCGGCGGCTTCCTTGACGCTATAAACGCAGATATAGCGGCCGTGCTACAAGTGCCTAGAGTGGCCGCAGGACAGGAAAGGGGTAGCACATTCGCCGCAACTTTCAATGCAAACCTATGGGCGGTACAGGCAATTAGTCGTATGCACAAGATTCTAGAGCAGACCTGTATGCAAATGTTCTCACTACATTTAGACCTACTAGACATTCCACACAAGAGAGTAGACTTGCCTACTATCCGATTCGATGCTATGGATAGCGAAACACCACTAAATGTAATGCAAAGAGCAACTATGGGTTACGATGCAGGTATTCTTACACTAAACCAATCTCTAGATATGCTAAACCTGCCCGAAGTTTCGGAAGGAAATGAGCGTAAAGATATATCCCCACCTGAACCGCAACAAGAGAATACAGATTTAGGCGATGTGCCTGCTGAAAACACTCAGCCGGGCGCAACAGATGTAGCACCCGTAGAAGAAGATTGATAAAACGCTTTGGTCTTACTTTGAGCCATGAGGCTACGTCAGGATAAAAGAGCGGAAGTGTTTCCTAGCAGAAAAATAAGGTCGTTTTACGACAACATGATGGCCGCAGTAGGCATTCCTCTAATTATATCTTGGCTTGTTTTTGCCTGCTATGTTATCTATATGGGAGTTAACGATACAGAAGGGTTAGTACAGGAGAACCTTGATTTCTTCGTATCACTAATCGCAATCATTGGTGGGCCTGCTCTACTTTTCCTAACTGCCGTGCTTGACGCATGGAAAACTGAGGGTCAGGCTGAGATGGCGGCTATACCTGCACGTATAGATGCAGACCTAATAGCATCTGCCGCCCAACGTGACCACTCATACAAAGTAGAAATGGTAAACCTTGAGCATCAGAATACTATGGCACAACTAGCACAGGCTCACGCTTTCAAAATGGAAGAGAAAACAGGCGTATCTATCAGCGATGTAAAGAAAGAAGCATCCGGCAAAAAGAAATGATGATACAACACTCGGTAACTAAACCTAGTGATGTTTTTTGACCGAGAGCAACTTTTCGCTTATGTGTGCGTTTTAATGATGATTTTAGTGCTAGGTGCAGGTGGCGGCGCATTTGGTTGGGATAGTAAAGAAGATGTCGGTTTTACTTGTAGGGATATATCAGGAGAAATAGTAGCAAAAGACCATAGTGAAGGTGCTTTTAAGTTATATGTATTACTAAACGACTCAGGCGATGAATCCGGTTTTGCTCTATGGGTTGGGCCTGACACTTATGATGAGTATGAAGTAGGAGATGAATATACAGACCGTATGTGTAGTTTAGAACAATATGAAAAACTAAAACAAGTAATACAGGATTTATTAGACGCAGGACTACTAGACCAACTTTCATAAGTCGCTTGTTATTTCAACTCTATCATGTCGTGCGGATGCGGTTGTGGTGGAGAGGCAGTCGCCTATGAAAATTGGAACGAACACACGGTAGATGATAACCAAAATGCTATTGCCGCAGAATATCAAGGTCGTAGCGTTACACTCAACAAACCATTTAGAACAAAAGGTGCTAACAAGAAGTTTGGTGTTTACACAAAGAACGAGAAGGGCAATGTAGTCCTTGTAAGGTTTGGCGACCCTAATATGGAAATCAAGAGAGATGACCCTGCTAGGAGAAAATCATTCCGTTCTAGGCACAACTGCGATTCGCCCGGCCCAAAATGGAAGGCTCGCTATTGGTCATGTAGACAATGGCGTGGCGGAACAAAAGTCGAAGCAGACGATGGTAGCCCATGTGGTTGCGGTTGTAATGATGATGAAGAAGTCGAAGCAAAGAGAGCAGACGACCCATGCACATCCGGCTACGAACAGTACGGCATGAAAATGAAGAATGGCCGTAAAGTACCTAATTGTGTACCTATCAAGAAAGAGAAAGCAGAAGCAGAATACAAAGTATGCTCAAGTTGTACTACACAAGCAAAGTGCGCTGAGATGGGCGAGTGCATGAAAGCCAAGATGGAGAAGCCATCTATGGAAGATGCTTTGAAAGAGGCGGCACTACCTACACCAAAAGAAGATGAGAGTCACGAAGCATTTATGTCAAGGTGTCAGGCTATGGGTAACAGTAAAGAAGAGTGTATGAAAGCACACGAAGGCCATGAGTTTGATGTAGAAGGCTACAAGAAAAAGAAAGATGAGTATGCTTCCGAGTGTGGCTACGGAGAAGAAATGGTAGATGGTGAGTGCAAAAAGGTTGCAGTTACTATTGACCTAGAAGTAAACGAAACTACCGCAATGATAGAAGCATCCACAGGTCAGACTATTATAGAGATAAAGGGAGTCGCATTCCACGATGGCTTTAACAAGAACAATTGGTCTTTGACTAATGAAGGCGCAAAAATGACTGCTATGCAGATGGAAGGAGCAGACCTAACTCTAAATCATCCTGACCCGAACCCTCTAGGGCCGGGTTTCGGAAGAGCAACAGAAGGTCTAGACAAATCCAATGTAGGTTACATCAAGAGTGCAACCTACCTACCTAAGACAGACGGTGGCTATGAGGTAAGATACATAGCACACGTGACACAACCGGAATTGTTTGACATTCTAGAGTCGGGTATTTACACTCTCAAAGAAGACTACGGTGTGAGCATCGGCGGGTCGGGCGTACCGGTCAAAGCCGACGACGACGGCATTGTATTTGGAGAGGACTTTACATTCGACCATTTGGCGATTGTGTACCGCCCTGCCTATCCTCAAGCAAATATAGAAAGTGTAAAGCGGATTGAAGATGAAAGAAGAATCGAAGCAACCTTGATAAGTCATTCCATATCTGACGATACTCAACCAACAGGAGATTTAGATACTATGAGTGAAGATACAGTAGAAACACCTGACATAAACGACAAGATAGAAGAGTTGACGGCTTCGCTTGTTCTCGCTGAGTCGAGAGTAGCAGAATTTGAGGCCGCAGAAGAAGCAAGAGTTGAAGAGGCTCGCATGGCTCTAGTGAACAAGGCATCCGAAATCGGAATGACCGGACACGATGACCTAAGAAGCGAAACTCTAGAATCTCTCATCGCTTCGTGGGAAGCCGCTCACCCTGAGCCATCCCCCGTAGTTATGGAAGAGGTTACTTCTGAGCCAAGCACAGAAGTTGACGCTCCTGTAATCGCATCCGAAGAGGCAAAGCCCGTTGTGGCTAACTACCTAAACGGAAGCATGGTTGAGTCCGATGAGGACATTTATTCTCGATGTTACAACGCATGGGCTAAGGCGTGGAACGGAACACTTGCCCGCAACGAGTCGAACATGAGAGCAAAGACATACGATGAAATAAAGGAGATGATTTGAAATGAGTTATTTAGGACTAGACCCAAGAAATGCAATAATGAAGGACACGATAACCGTAGAAGGGCCGGGCTATCTACTAACTATGGATAGTACAAACGACAAACTCGACCTAACCGCAGTCAGCGAGATTGCAATAGGCGTATCTGTCGGAGAATCCGAAAGAGCAATAGGTAGCGAAACCGGACTTGCCGCAGGTGCTTTGATTTCTTTCTACCCACTAGGCGGTGTACTAATGATTCAGGCTACTGCCGGACAGACATGGACTGTCGGTGCAACTGTTTACGCAACTAACGCCGGACTTGCTACTACTGCATCCGGTTCTTCCGCAAAGAAAGTCGGACTATATGTTGGTGGCGGTGAAACTGTCCCATCAGGCGGCGGTATGATTCCTGTTAACACAATGGGAGCGGAGATAGCATAGGTAAGGTGATTATGATGGCAGGAAAAAGTTTAGAAGAAATACTACAAGTAGAAGCGGCCGCAGGGCCATTTAGCACAGGTGACGCAGTAATCGAGCAAACGCTCAGGGATTTCATTCAGTTGCAATCCACTACTATCGCCGTAGGAACACAAGTTGTTGGAGTACGTTCAGTTTCATGGATGGACTTCAAGTGGTACACCGGAGTTAACGGAAGTTTCTCCTACCCACTAGATGACAACGCAGTTGTAGACGCAACCAAGATTGGTACGGCTAACTACTCCGCAAAACTAGAGAAGGGTCAGGGAAGAGTTACTTTCCTAGATTCAGTCAGGCTACGTGGAGAGTCATGGGAGAACATTGACAGGCAACAGTTGGGAATTGTGAGAGCAAGGGCTGACAAGATTGACGCTACTATCCTATCTGCACTACACGGTGGAGCAGGACAGACTCAAGCGGCTTCCGCAACCTTCGGGTCAGCAGGAGCAGATGAGGAAGGCGACCTTCTAGCCGCAATGGACTTAGTTTTCGTAAACGCTAGAGTTTCAGGTGACGAGCCAATGGCTCTTATCCTACCGGCATCTGCACGAAGCGCAATGCTAAACACGCAACTCTTCGGAAACGTTGTTGAGTCACTATCAGACCACATGGGTAGAATCGCAAACCTATCAGTCTACTACACAAGAGATTCAACTCTCGCTAACGACGCACTACTACTAATACCCGGTGCTGAAACTGCTGAGTTTTTCCAATACAACGGAGAAGGTTTCATGGAAACTGAGTTGACAAGACTACCCGGAGTTGGGTACGATTGGCTACTAACTTCCTTCATGGGAACAGT
>MDSV01118393.1_pt1 | contig 13810 bp, 5 predicted proteins | sample 810851 | NCBI WGS metagenome assembly MDSV01 (sample SAMN05326640, study PRJNA326480) | marine metagenome | isolation source: seawater | place: Atlantic Ocean: North East | collected 2012 | reverse complement strand
TCGAAGGATATCATGAGTGTGTTCCAAACGAATTTTGTGAATCAGGATATTCATTATATTCAGGTATACCATGTGAAGAAATAGATTTAGTTGATGATACATACTGTGAAGAAGGTACATTTGTAAAGTTACCTTGTGCAGATGATTATATAAAATATTTAGAAATTGCTGCACCACTTGAATTATCTTTTTATTTTTATCCAAGAGATTATGGTTGTATTTTTGCAACACGAGATATTCAAACAGGCTCACAGTTTGATAATTATTATTATATTACTAATATTAATTGGGGAGATGATACTCCAGAAGATACAAACAATCCGTTAATAAAACTTGGAAAAAATAAAACAATTAAACATTCTTATGATAGACCTGGATTTTATAAAATAACAGGTGATTTATTAAAAATTCAATATGATTATGATAATTGGGAAGTTTTAAATTTTTCTTTATTAAATAATTTCCTTTCAGACTATGGTTATGAAACTGATTGTTTTTCTACCACAGGTGAATGTGTAAATTACGCAGTACATCCTGAAACCGCAACAACTTTAACCAGATTTGCACAACATTTTGAATTAAATATTTTAATAAATGATAATGGAGAAGTTGTTCTTGGTGAATCATCTCCTTTTATTGATTATAACTCTACTGTTCCTGTGGTTGGTGGTGTTTCTAAAAATAGTATATATTATAAAACATTATCAAGAGAACTTGGGTATTTTGAAGGTATGGAAAAACCAATTTCATTACAATTTAAAAATACACATGATAAGTTTAATTCACAATATGCATTAGCAAAAATGGATGAAAATAAAATTGGACCTGAAATATCTGCATATACAGGTTCTATATATGATGAATCAAGAACAAGTCAATTACCAGCTGCTACAGAATTTAGAGATTTATTATTTACAGGACAATATACTGATAAATACGAAGAACTTGGTTCATATTTAGGTGATACTGATATAGGTCAGGTTAGATTATTACAGAACGGTTCAATAACTATGGCTCAAATGTTAGGATTTGTAAGTTATGATTTAGATAATTCTTTTGTATTAAAAGAAGGTACTGGTGCAGTAATGTTTACAGCACCACACGGACAAATAGGATTAAGACCAACAGTATCGGTTGGAGTAGACCATGATTATGACACTTATACGAGTGCAATTGCAGAAGAATTACATAATATAACAGGTGCACATGTTTTATATGCAGTATATCAACAAGATGACCCGAATTATTATGATTATATTGGTGTAGATTTTCAAGATAGAGAAGCAGAAACAGAAACACCGGCATTTGTTGGTATGGAAGGTGAATTAATTCCATTTAAAAGGATGTTGAGAAATTATCTAAATGAACATCCAGAAATAAAACTTGTAATAGATATACATGGTGCAGGTGATTATAGACCTCATATTTTAGATATAGGAACTGCGGGCCCATTTAGTAGAGACCCTGATGGTGAGTATGTAGAACATGATGAATGTCAAGATGGAGCACTTGAACCTTGTAGTAAAAGAGTATGGGAAGGTAGTTTAGACCTTGAATATAGTTTAGATGATATAAAAAATAACCCATCTTTATACGCACCAACTTTACATACAGATTTAGGATTGGGTATTCAAAGTGATGATAATGTTGATGGTGATTTTTTATTACAAAAAATTATTGATTTTATGGATAATAACCAAATAGGTTCAGGTGAGTATGGGTATCATGATAATTTTGATTTATATGAACAATATGAATCTGGTGATGATTTTAAACAAAACCCTCCGATAAATTCATACACAAAACAAGAAGGTGAGTGGTTAGATGTTGAGAATAATCATGGCTGTCCTGATACACTTACAGATGCAGATGGTATTCCTATAATGAATTTAGATGGAACAGAATTTTGTGATACACCTGGTATTAAAAAACCAGTTACTTGGAATAGAGATTTTACTGCTGGAAGAGCATACACAGTTACACGGTTTGTAGGAATTGGTGCGATGAAAAAAGATAATTATTATTCACTTGATATTGAACCTGCACCTTTTGTAGGTAAAATTGATGCACTTCAGTTTGAGTGGAATTGGAATGTTAGAAACTTTAATTTTGATAGTAGTAATAATGATGTTGATGTTACTGATACACCAACTGATTTAAGAAGTATAAAATTAATGGTTGAAATACACAATTATGTAAATGATTATTATGGTCATGTGGAATCAATTGACGATACTACTGATTGGACTATGGATTATGTTAGTTGGATTCAGACATATACTGAATATGCACAAGATATAAAAAATAATATAAATAGTGCCTGGACATATCATAAATCTATTGGTTCTGTACCATTTGATTATAATGTTGCAACAGAATTAGATAATGCAGATAATCCTGGAAGTAAAAGATATTGGAAAAACATAATTCCAAAGGATTATTCTATACTTGATAGAGAAGGTTTGAATTTAAATTTACAACCTAATGGTAATTTTACTGATAATAATTTAATAGGTTGGAAGTTTGAAATACAAGGATTAAAACCACAAAACAGTTCACTACGAAAACAAATACGACAACAACAAAATATAAATCATTTAAATATAAATTGGGATGTACCACTAACAACTAATCTTCAAACCGAATCTGCAACATTAGTAATGCAATCAGATTATAACAATAGTGTTTATTGGGAAAAACCAGGTACTTATATATATACAGCAGAAATAAGATTAAACAACGATAGTGTTCCATTTTATATTAATGCTGCAAATGTACCAAACGATACTGCCGCAGTTCAATGGAGTTCACTTGGTTTGGAAACTGGTTTATGGCACAATGTTTATTTAGAAACAGATTTAATTGACCCGTATTATGATTATCCTATGAAAGGAATTTTTGAATTAAAATCTGATGAGATATTATATACAAATTATCCAAATTCTTTTGTATTAGATTTTGATATAAGAAATATACAAGTTGATTTTTCTGAATCAACTGATGAGGGGATTGAAAAATATTTTGATGAATATGGTGATAGTGTTATATCTATTGATGTAAACTCACCTCAGAGATGGAAACCATATATAAGTGGGTATAACTATTTAGAATCGGCAATTGATGATACTGATGAATTTATAGGAGAAGAAATTACAGAACCTTATTATCCAGTTTTACCGAGATTTAATGTGTTTGGTACATTTACTGATTTATATCCATACTCAAATAAAGATGATAATTGGTTTTTACAATATACACCTTTAGAAGATGAGACGGATGAAGAAGAAGAAGGAGATATTAATGAGATAGATTTAGTACCTCTTGAATTATCAGAGTTACCAGGTAGTTTACATGTTCCATATGGTTCACCTGATAGATTGTGGAATGAAGATGATACTAATGCACCAGTAACAAATGTAGATTTTTCAAATAATGCATATAGGTATCATAACTATTTATCAATTGATTTAGATTTATCAACTGTAGATGATGATAAAATAAATGATGTAGGTGGTTTAGGAAATGAAGGTCTTACAAATTTAGATTATAAAGTAAAATTTGATAAAGATACAAGACAGCCTGGAAAAATAACTCCAAAAGCAAAATTATTAACAGATGAAAAGGATAATCCATTTTAATTATGGCAGGGAAATTAGAATATAGAATAATAAAAAATAAACCAAATTTTGATAGTAATGCACAATATTTTTTTAATACTGAACTTGAAAAATGGTATTTTCAAACTGGTATAGAATCTCTTGCAGTAGGTGATGACCTGTATGCATTACAAGATAATATCTTATATAAAAACATTACAAGTGCCTTTACTTTACCAAATCAATTACTTGGTTCAGATAGTATTGTTTCAAATGAAGCATATTTTTTTAATGAAATACATGATTCAATATCAGATGATGTACCTGAAAAAGATTTTAGATATATTTCAAATGTTTATGTTGGTAGTGATTATAATACAGGTGTACACTTACAAAAATATCATGATTTAGGTTCTGTAGATTATATAAGAACTTCTGCACCTAATATAGTAACTTTATATTTTGATGTTGCATATGAAACTGGTGCATTTGAAATAGAAGAAATTTCTACTACTGATAAAGATAGATTTAATTTTAGATATATGGTTTTAGATTGGGATTCTGATGATGAGTTTTTATTTGAAGATTATGTTCTTCCAGGTAATGATAGTCAATATCAAGTGGAAAAACAATCAAAAAATATTCTTATTCCCGCAGATGTGTATGCAAATGGTGGAGAACAAGTGTGTTTATCAAATCAAAATATTGAAAATGAAACTACATGTAATATGTTACAGCATCAATACAACGAACCTGGTTTGAAAACAATAAGAGTATTAGGAGTGGCATGGCCAAAAATATATCAAGAAGATTCAGATGATATGGTCAGATACATTAAAGAAATAACTGTAAGATTATATTTAGGTTTAGATGGTGTGTTTATAGAAGATTTTTCTGAAGTAGGAGGTCCAGATTTTATATTTTTACCATGGCCATATGAATTGATACCTGTTGTAGGGGGTGTTGCAAAAAGAAATGATACAGATGGTTTTGGTGAACCAAAATATATAACTTCAAACAGTCAATATATAAAAAGTTTAAATAGTATAATTAAATCTAATAAATTTGAAAGCAGAGATATTTTAAACAAAGCACTAGCAACAAAAGCATATGAAAATGATAATATAGGTGTCTGGCCAGGAAAAATAGATTTTGCACAAACACGACTTTTTATGGATGGTTCATATGATTTGGCAAAATTATTAATGATAGAAGATTCATATGAAAATACTAAAAATTTTACTGGTAAATTAGAAAATTATCCATATACTGATAATTTTTATTGGGATGGTTTTATAAATAGTTTTCCTGACGATTCTTGTGTTGGTGAGATATTTATAAATGATAATAGAGATTACATTCTACGCTCCTTAACACTTATAGAAATAAATAGTGGGGAATTAGAAGGAACTTCTATAAGAGATTCAAGTGGAAACGGTAATAAAGCAATATTATTTGGAGATTATGCTATTAGAAAAGAATCAAAAGAATTACCATTGGTACGACAAAGTAACATAGATTATCCAGACCTTGATACGGAAGATGGAGCACTATAGATATGCCTGAAACTAATAATAATTTTACACCAAATCAACTATCATTAATGCAAGATAGTTCTACTACAACAACTCATACTTGGGATGTAGATAATGATTATGTAAGAGTGGTTGTAAAACATCTGTTTACGGACGGAGAACTTCGTTATAAAGATGAGTATACTTCATTAAATGAAATTATAAGTATATATCAAAAAAATAATGATATATATGTAAAACCCAATGAAATTCTTGAATCTACTTCAACTGCTGAAGGAAACTATGAACTAACTTTTGATTTTTTAAGAAATATATTTGCACCTATAAACGGATTTACAGATAATGTTGCTACACCAATTAATTATGATTCTGCTGCAACTTTTTATATAAATCAAATATCACCATCAAGAAAAGAAATTAGATTGTATGCAAGAACAGGTGATAATCAAGACTTAACATTTGGTGAAATTTTTATAAATAAATTTAAAACACTTGTAGGAAATAATGAAGATATAATTGAAGGTAATTATGTTGTATTATTACCTAATGGTGTAAATATTCCTATTGTAAATTATACTTTTGATGAAATATCAGTTGATAATAAATCATCATTAATTTTAAGATTATCAAATCCTTTACCTTTATCTGTATATGATTTAGAAAATGTATCAATTGCACAAGAAGTGATGCAAACTCAAGTACAAAAAATATATTATACAAGTAATATAAAAACTAAAATAATAGGTTCTGGTTTAGAACCTGATTTATCGTTTAATACAAATTATAGTAATCAAAGTGGTAATTCATTTGAAAACTATGAGGATTTAATTTCAACTGCAAGTATGGCAAATTCTACAGTAGATACTGTTTTGGCAGAAAATGCATTTAGTGATGTAAATTTAAATATAGATTATAGTAATTTTAATAATCATGTAATTTTTAGTTCGGCTACTGCAAAACTTGAAAATTTTGTAACTAAGGCTAAAAAAATAGAAAACCATTTAACAGCCATATCAAAATCATTGAGTGAAAGAAGTGGTAGTCATGTAACAAATCAAAGACAATATTTATTTAATCAAATACAAACTATTAAAAATGGATTTACACCTTATGAAAAATACATGTATTATGATAATCAATTAACATCTACTTCATCTGCACCAGGTGTAGGAGCCAATTTGACATATCAACATCCAGTAAGTAGTACAGCTGGATATGCAGGTGCATTAAAAAATTATGAAGGATTTAGTACAGTTTATAAACATGATACTGAGACACTGTATGGTGTAACCGGAAATTATAGTACAGTTAAACTATTTCATAATAAATATTTGGCAGAAAATGCACCATTTCATAATTATAGTGGTTCTGTATATTTATCATTTATTATAAAAGGTGATGAAGATATAAATGGTGACCACCAAGTAGGAGTAGGTTCGGAATCTGAAGCTACAAAGGGTAAGTTAATAATTGGAAACACAAATCAAAATAAATTTATACCACAAGGTGCAAAATATTCTGCAACTGTTGCGGCTCCATTAATTACTGGTAGTGAATACCGACATCATATTTATCAAGCATCACAATCTCATTGGAGACCTACGGGCTCTTCAAATAATGGACTTAATGAATTTACAACAGCAAATATTGGTGGTACTTCAAATTATTTAACAAGTGTTAATGATAGTAGTAATGGTCCTTTCTGGTCAGTTTTGGCTGATGCAAATTTAGTCACAAGTGCATCAGATACTTCATCTGGATATCAACCTATAATTGCACATGATAATTATCATGCAAATTTAGGAACACATCTTACTGGAAGTGATATACCATTTACGGGTTCGTTCTTACCATCAGGTGATTTATTTGAAATTTCATTCGGTAAAGGTGCAGCAAATACACTTACTTCATCGTTTATAACTGATGTTAGAGTTACTTTAAACAATCCTAGTCAATCTTTACCATTTGGACAATTATATTCTACAAGTTCAACCTTATGGCAAGAGTGGTATACAAATGCAGCAGCAAGTGCATCTCAATATGATATAGATAACATACATTCTTTAAAAAATAATGTTCCATCATATTTTAAAGATAATGATACTTCAAATGAATTAGTTTCATTTATTAATATGTGGGGAGAACAATTTGATTTATTAAGAAATTATGTTGATAACTATAGTACTTTCTATAAAAGACAATATGATACTTACAATAGTGCACCTGGAAATATTTTACCTATTCTTGCAGATAATCTTGGTTGGGAATTAATAAATCCATTTAGTAGTAGTCTTGCAGGATACTTTAATGCACTAACGGGTTCTTCGTTAACATCAAAAGAATTAACAGAAAATATATGGAAAAAAGAATTAAATAATTTAATTTATATTTACAAATCAAAAGGTACTTTAAATAGTGTGAGGGCTTTACTAAATATATATGGATATCCACCAGATGTATTAAACATAAACGAGGGTGGAGGTTCATTAGAAGAACACAATCCAACAGTTATTGATAATGCATTATCAGAATTTAGAACAGGACTAAGTAAAACAGTTGGTAATATTGCATATATTGAAAATCCAATACGATTTACATCGATGAATTTTAGTAGTGTAAGTGGAAGTTTAAATCAACCACCAAGTTCATCTTGGAATAGTAATAATAATATAGATGGTGTTGAATTTATGTTTAAATCACCACGAACTATTCATGACCAAACATTATTAACAGTAAGTGCAAGTAGTAATCGTTTAAATAAACATTGGGATTTAAAATTACTTTCATCTGGTAGTCATCCCCATCGTGGTAAACTTGAATTTAGATTATCTGGTGCAACTTTAACAGGTTCTAATTCTCTTAATGATAACGCAATATCAATGTCAACAGCATATGCACCATTTAAAGGTACAGGTTGGTGGAATGTTTTATTACAAAGAATGACGGGGAGTTCTGCACTAACACAATCATATCAATTATTAGTTGCAAAAAATGATAAAGAAAGTATTCCAGATTTTTATTCTACTAACACATTAGGAGGACAAAGTGGGAGTGTAGTGATAAGTCCTACTTCAAGAGTTTCACATTCATATTTTAATCACAATTTTACATCATCGGGTAATATACAATTTGGTGATAAAAACTATTCTGGGTCACTTGCAGAAATAAGGGCATGGAGTGGTTCATTAAGTGCATCAAAATTTAAACAACATGTATTAAACCCAATGAATCATACAGGTAATGGTATAACAGATTCTTGGAACAAAATTGTATATAGATTTAGATTGGCAGAAAATGCATCTTCTGGTTCAACAAATGTTGTAATTAAAGATGCAAATTCTTCATTTAATACTGATTTTTCTTTTACTTCTTCGTTAACTAATTATGGAGATTTGTATAACACAGAACTTATGAAGGTTTACAGATTATCAACAAGAACAGATGGTGTAAATCAAAAAAATAGTAATCAAATAACATTTGAAAATTTTAGAACAAGTAAAAAAGGAAATTTAAATTCTACTGAATATGTAACCGAAAATAAAAATGAAAATCTTGTAAAAAGAAAAACATCTACTATTATTGATTTAAGAACATCTCCAACAGATGTGTTAGATGAAATTATTATAAATAAATTATCTGATAAATCAATTGCAGATTCAATAGGAAAAGTATCTGACGGTAATTTAACAGATAATTATTATCCAGATTTAAAAGAAATAAGAGATAATGTTTTTAAAGATGTGACTGTACATATTGGTGATTATATAAGGGCTCAAGAAAAAAATCATGTTCCATATTTGTTAGAAAAATTAAAACAAATTACACCTGTAAGAACAGAAACTTTACTTGGTGTTGTTTTAAAACCATCTTTATTGGATAGAACAAGGGTTCTTCAAGTATCGGGTAGTTTTGGTGAAGAAAAACAATACATTGGTGATTTTGCTGAATGGTCTGATAAAATGTCAACTACAAGTTCTTTATTTATGACAGAATCAATATTTTATCAACCAGATAGTGGTGAAATTTCAATGTCAAATCATCCATCCGCTTCATCGGCGTATGAAATACCTCACAATTTAGATATTAATTATAGTAGTATGTTATCAGAATCTATGGCAACTGAAAGTATTTATAAACTTAATATCAATTATAGTAATGATATAATGTCACAATCTATAACTACCTCAAGTTTTCATAATATGGATTTAACTTATGTTCCTAATTTTATATCATACTCTATGAATACTTCAAGTTTTCATGATATAGATTTTAATTACATTACAGATTTTGTATCCCATTCTATGGCAACACAAAGTTACTATCGAATGAATTTTGATTACAATACTGATATGGTATCACAATCTATGAGTACTGCAAGTTATCATCGAATGAATTTTAATTATGATACTCACATGATGTCACAATCTATGACTACTTCGAGTTTTTATAATGCAAAATTAAATTTAAATACGGATATGGTATCTGAATCAATGAATACTTCAAGTTTTCATAATATGGATTTAACATACAATCTTAATATAATGTCACAATCTATGACTACTTCGAGTTTTTATAATATGGGTTTAACTTATAATACTGATATAATGTCACAATCAATGCACACAGCAAGTTTTTATAGTGCAAAATTAAATTTAAACACAAATATGGTATCTGAATCAATGAATACTTCAAGTTTTTATAATGCAGATTTAAATTTAAATACTGATATGATGTCACAATCTATGACTACTTCGAGTTTTTATAATGCAAAATTAAATTTAAACACAAATATGGTATCCGAATCGATGACAACACAAAGTATATATAACTTTACTTTTAATCCTACTGGTAAAGGAATTGATACACATAATACATGGTTTTCAGAATCTATGGAGTATCATGTACCATATAACGCTAGTTCATCTTATATTTACGATAATAATGCAAAAAAATACACACCATTTAATGAAGGTTGGGGTAAAACTATAAATGATACTTGGTTAATTTCACAACCTTTGTTAACAAGAGATTTTTATACTGCAAGTGATGGTACAACTAATACACGATATTGGGATGAAAATAATGTAGTCACACATATGATAGGTGATATTGAATATATATCACAATCACGATATAATGTTACTTGTTCAGGTGTTGCTTTAGAAACTGGTAGAACAGATTGTACATCAACTAATTACTATGATGCTACAAATCACAAACATCATAAAAATAGAAGGTTTTATAAACCTGAAGATTATACAAATGAATATGAATCATTATTCCCTACCTCTTCGAGAGATGGATTAATGATAGGGAGAACTACTTATATAAGTGAAAGTATTGATGGTAATGGATTTTTAACTATTCATTATCCATCCAATCACTATGTAAACTTTCATTTGGTAAAAGACCAGTTAAAATATTTAATATACGAAAGAGATGATAATACAACAGCACCACAATTTGATAGTACTATAGATACTGAACCAACTAAGTGGGCATATAGTAAAAATATAAGAAGTTCTGCTACAAGAAACACACTAAGAACGGTAAAAAATAAAAAAGGTGGTGGTAGTAAAAAATATTAGTGGAATTTTTTAAACTTTTGTATATTTATATATGAAATTAGATGTTATTATTATAAACATAAAAAGTTATAAATAAAATTTTTGAGAATATTAGGAGAAAAACTATGGGATTTTTAGATAATTCAAGTATTACAATAGATGCGGTATTAACAAAGTATGGTAAAGAGAAGTTGGCAGCTGGTAATCCATTAGGTATTACACAGTTTGGGTGTGGTGATGATAATATAGATTATTCATTATGGAATCCTGGTAATACAGGTGGCTCAGATAAATATGGTCAAGCAATAGAAGATTTACCGATGTTAGAATCACCTGTTATGGGTGCTCATGCTATGAGATATGTTCTCGGTACAGGTCAAGAAAATAGATTAGCAAATCCTGTTCTAAGATTAGACCTAACAGAAATTAGACTTACATATCAAGGGGAATATCAAGGTGTAGAAACAATCATACCTCAAACCGCAAATTTCAATGGCACAGAAAAATATATGTATTATTTAAATGATGACCGTGGTTTCAATTTTAAACCAGGTGGTCATTCAATAGATAGGGCAAAATTAGAGGCACCTTTACCTGGTTCAGATTCAGGTGAGGAAAGAATCAAAATAGGTCCTTCTGATAAATTAGAAATTTGGCCAATTGTAACAACAAAAACTTTAGTAACAAATATTCTTGTTGAGGGTGTGGAATCTAAGGCCAAAGGTGTAATTAGAGTAACTGCCGTACCATCTAAATAAGATAAAGAACAAATTTAATGAAGATTAATAGGAGAATAGAATGAATCAAGATTTTGTACCAATTAACGAAGTAGACAAGCTAATGGACACACGAATAAAGACATATGGATACTTTAGTGGTGATGCGGGTTCATTCACAGGCTCAGGTTTTATAACAGCATCACTAAGTGCAGGAAATAAAGAATATTATTATACTTTACAAAATTCATCTGCAGTAGACCAGTTAAGTGTGGCATATGGTCATATTGAAGGTTCTGGTTCTTCTGATACTGATACAAGTACAGGTAATCCTGGACAATCTGAAGCTGTGTATAAATCTATAGCAAATAGAGTTTTGGATGTAGATGAAGCAAAAGTTGGTTTTTGTTTTACTGCATCACAATATGCAACATCTGCTAATAGAAAAAAAGATATTTATGTTATAGCAGCACACAGAAGTAGAATGAGAGATGAATTGGATAGAAGATATTGGACTATTCAGTTATCAGGTTCTTCTGCTAGTGGTACTGCTTCTATAAAAAGTTTTACAGATAATTCACAATATAGTGCAGGTGAACCTACACAGGCAGGAAATAGATTTAATATTATAAGTGGTTCACAAGGTAATAAAGATGCAGGTGATTCGACTGTTTATGGTCACTTTTATCCACAAGCTGGTTTAGTTATCTTTGATGCAAGTGCACTTTCAGCAAGTAGTGTAGGTGGTACACATAATGCAAAATTATCTGGTGGTAATGATGTATGGGGTGTTGCAATAAATGGTGGTGATGAAGGTGGAGGTTCAGGTCTTGCTCATGCTAGAGGTTGGGGTCTTGCTCCAAACTTAGGAACTGCAGGTACTGAAAACAATGCATTAAGATTAGCATCAGCAATGTACAGAGGAACTCAAACTCTTAGAGCAAAAGAAAGATTCATGCAACAAAACTATTTGTGTAGAGCAGGAGCTAGTGTGTTTAATTATACAGATAATCCTTCTTACACAACAGGTTCAAACGCTGATTGGACAGTAGAATCATTTCAATCTGACCCAACTACTTATATTTCAAGAGTTGGATTGTATGATAGTCAACAGAACTTAGTTGCAGTAGGTACATTAAGTAAACCTCTATTAAAAAATGAATACACAGAACTTATTTTTAAATTGAGATTAACATACTAAAATCTGTAGTATAAATTAGATAAAAAATTCCCTTTTCTGATATTTATTCATGAAGGGAATTTTTTTATTTAGGGTAAATTTAAATGTCAGCATACAAGTCAATAAATAACATTAATAGACACTCATTTCAAGTTAACAAAACTTGGAAATTAAACCAGTCGTCTGCAGAATTATTAAGATATTCATATAAATCAGGTTCTACATGGAAAAATGATGAATATCACACATTATCTGATACCCCAGCTGCAATATCAGAATCATATTGGCATTCATTATCTTTTAATTTTTATAATAGTGCTTCACATTTTGAAGGATTTTCACCATTAACACAGAATGTAAAAAAATCAGGTATTGAACATAAAAATAAATTAGACCAGGGTATTGATTATGGAAAATTAAAATGGTCAAATCCTTATTATTCTCTTGCACAATCTACATATCTAAGTTCTACAACTTTTCCTATAAATTTAAATAAATTTGGTAAAAATTGGATACAAGGAAATGTAATATCTATAAGTCAAGGTGTGTATGGGGAATATATAAAACCAGGTTCGGTTACATTAGTTGATAACTCTACTCCACAGAGAATTGAATTAAAAGATGATTCCTATGGAAATTTATATGCAGTTAATCCAATTTTAAGTCAGAGCAATAATTCACCATCATCATCTACTAATCATATTGGTAATGTGTTTTATGACCAAGGTCTGATAGTTTTAAAAGAAACATCTGAATTTTCTGCAAGTTGTGCGTATACAAAAGTAAGTACGGGTCAATTTAATTTAACATTACAATCTACAAACACAATAAATACTGTAGAATATACATGTGTACTACAACCAACAGAATTTATGACAACTACAAATCCTACTGCAGGCGATTATAGTGGTTCTCTTGCAACAAATATTGATATTGATGATAATTGGTCACCTTATATGACAACTGTTGGATTATATGATGCTCAACAAAAATTGGTAATGGTTGGGAGATTATCACAACCAGTTAAAAGAAGTAAAACATTACCTTTAACAATAAAATTAGTTCATGATTATTAAATAATAGGAGATAAATGGTTACATTAGGATTAGATGCATCAACGACTTGTGTCGGTTATGCATTCACACAAGATAAGAAGATTCTCGATATGGGATTCATCGACATCAAAAAAGAAAAAACACCAAAAGATAAAGTTCAG
>MDSV01239319.1_pt1 | contig 13811 bp, 10 predicted proteins | sample 810851 | NCBI WGS metagenome assembly MDSV01 (sample SAMN05326640, study PRJNA326480) | marine metagenome | isolation source: seawater | place: Atlantic Ocean: North East | collected 2012 | reverse complement strand
CAATATCAACTTCTGCAGATGGCTCTGTAAAAGGGAAATGACTTGGTCTAAATCTCATTTTGACATTTTTAACTTCAAAAAATTCTTTTATAAAATAATCCAAACAACCTTTAAGATGACCCATGGTAACATTTTTATCTATATGTAAACCTTCTAATTGATGAAACATTGGTGCATGCGTTTGATCACTATCACAACGATAAGTTCTTCCGGGTACAATGATTTTAAATGGTGGCTTTCCATTAAGCATAGTTCTAATTTGAACAGGAGAAGTATGAGTTCTTAAAAGTAATTTTTTATTTTTTTCTAAATAAAAAGTATCATGCATATCTCTTGCTGGATGCTCTTCTGGAGTATTTAAAGCTGTAAAATTATTATACTCTGACTCTACATCCGGGCCTTCTGCAACTGAAAAACCTATTTCTGAAAATATTGAAGAAATTTCATCAATAACTTGTGAAACCGGATGAATTTTACCATGATGATATGGTCTTACTGGTAAAGTAACATCAATCTTTTCATGTTGTAATTTTTTATTAATTTCTTGATTTTCAATCGCAAAGTTTTTTTGTTCGATTTGATAGGAGAGGCTCTCTTTAATCTTATTAAGTTTTGAGGCAAAATCTTTTTTTTCTTCGGGTTTTAAAGATCCCAGTTTTTTAAATTGAAGTGTAATTTGCCCATTTTTTCCAAAAAACTCAGTTTTGATACTTTGTAATTCTTCTTTAGTTTTCACAGAATTGATTTTATCTTTAAAGATAGAATTTATTTTTTCCAAATCACTCATTAGGTTATTGATTTTTTATATTATGTTGGAGTTGAATCAAAGACCCTTTTAATTAAGGGAGGATTGAACCTTTTTTACTATAGATTTAAAGACTTCTGGATTGCTATAAGCCAATTCTGCAAGCACTTTTCTATCTAACTTTATATTTGATTTAACCAAACCATTGATAAATTTTGCGTAAGTTAAACCTTCAGACCTTACACCAGCATTTATTCTCTGTATCCACAAAGATCTAAATTCTCTTTTTTTTGCTTTCCTATCTCTATAAGCATATTGCATGGCTTTTTCCATTGCCTGGCGGGCAATACGAATTGTATTTTTTCTTCTACCATATTGTCCTTTGACAGCTTTAAGAACTTTTTTATGTTTTGCCCTGCTAATTACGCCTCTTTTAGTTCTTGCCATTTTAACCTCTTAAATTATATGGCATGTACGACTTTACAATTTTAGTATCCTGTTTTGACATAATCGTAGTGCCTCTTTGTTTTCTTATTTGTGAATTAGTTCTCTTAATCATACCATGTCTTTTTCCAGCTTGAGGCATTTTGATTTTTCCTGAAGCAGTAAATCTAAATCTTTTTTTTGCTGAACTTTTAGTTTTTAATTTAGGCATAAATATTCCGGTTTATATAGTTATTAAATATTCTTTACAAGTCGATAATATCTTTATTAATTAGGCTGAATTATCATTATCATCTGTTTACCCTCAAATTTTGGGTGGGTCTCGATCTTTCCCACTTCTTTTACGTCTTCAATTATTCTTTTCATTAAATCTTTACCTAATTGAATATGTTGCATCTCTCTACCTTTAAACCTCACAGTAAATTTTACTTTATCTTTTTTTGTCAAAAATTTTTTGGCATTTTTTATTTTAAAATTATAATCATGGACGTCAGTCCCAGGTCTTAATTTAATTTCTTTTAAAGAAACAATTTTTTGTTTTTTTTTAGCTACATTAGCTTTTTTTTGTAAATCGTATTTATATTTACCCATATCCATAATCTTACAAACAGGAGGGTTGGCATTAGGAGATATTTCTATAAGATCGAGTCCTTCTTCTTTCGCTAGTTCGATGGCTTTCACTAAAGGAAGTATTCCTACATTAGATCCATTACTTCCAATAACTTGAACATCCAAAGCTCGTATTCTTTCATTAGCCTTTGGGCCTTGAGGTTTGCTTCTTCTTTGAAAATAATTAGGTTTGAAATTTGACACTTAATTTAATGGAAGTTTATTTAACATAAGAATATTTTTAATAAATTCATCTCTTTTATAAGTCTCTTGTTTATCTGAGCCTAATCGTCTTACTGTTATTGTTTTATCAGCTACTTCTTTTTTTCCGCAAACTAGAATCATTGGAACTTTTGCTAAAGAATGTTCTCTTATTTTATAATTTATTTTTTGGTTTCTTAAATCCACTTCGCATTTTATACCTTCTTTAAATAAATCTTCAAATAAATTATTTACATAATCATGATTTTCTTCTGCTATGGGACATACAACAGCTTGTGTTGGTGACAGCCAAAAAGGGAGTTTACCGGCGTAATTTTCAATTAAAATTCCTATAAACCTTTCTAGAGATCCGAATAAAGCTCTATGTAACATTACAGGTACTTTTTTTGTTCCATCTTTGTCGACATAAGATGCTCCTAGTCTTCCGGGAAGATTTAGATCTACCTGTAAAGTTCCGCATTGCCAGTCTCTACCTATAGCATCTCTGAGAACAAATTCTATCTTAGGTCCATAAAATGCTCCTTCTCCTTTATTAATTGAATATTCAAGCTTAGACTGTTTTATTGCTGAAAGAAGTGCAGCCTCTGACTTGTCCCAGGTACTATCATCTCCGACTCTTTTTTCAGGTCTATCAGAATACTTAAGAATTATTTTTTTGAATCCTAAGTTCTTATAAATATCTAAAATTAAATTTGTTACAGCTAATGATTCTTGAGTAATTTGCTCTTCAGTACAAAAAATATGCGCATCGTCTTGAGTAAAGGCTCTTACTCTTAATAATCCATGAAGGGCACCTGATGGTTCATATCGATGCACTTTACCAAACTCAGATAGTTTTAAAGGTAAATCTCTATAACTTTTTAAGCCTTGATTAAATATTTGAACACATCCTGGGCAGTTCATGGGCTTAATTGCAAATGTTTTTTCATCCGGTGTGTCTGAGGTAAACATATGTTCACCAAATTTTTCCCAGTGGCCTGATTTTTCCCACAATGATTTATCTAATAACTCAGGAGTATTTATCTCTTTGTAGCCTGCTAACCTTTGTTTCATTCTCATGTATTCAATTAGTCTTTGAAATAAAATCCATCCTTTTTCGTGCCAGAATACAGAACCAGGACTTTCTTCTCTAAAATGAAAAAGATCCATCTCTTTTCCAAGTTTTCTGTGGTCTCTCTTTTCTGCTTCCTCTAATCTATTTAAATAATCATCTAAATCTTTTTTATTACTCCAACAAGTTCCATATATTCTCTGTAACATTTCATTTTTTGAATCTCCTCTCCAATATGCTCCAGAAACTTTGGTCAACTTAAAAGCTTTTCCTATTTTTCCCGAAGACGCTAAATGAGGTCCTCTACATAAATCGTGCCAACTATTTCCATGATGGTAAATTGAGAGTTCTTCTTCATCCGGAATACTCTCGATAATTTCAGCCTTATATTTTTCACCCATTTTTTTAAAATGAGCTATTGCACTTTTCCTTTCCCAAACTTCACGTTTTGTCTTAACGTCACGATCAACTATTTCACACATTTTTTTTTCAATTTTTTTTAAATCCTCTTTTGTAAATGGATCCTTTCTAGCAAAATCATAGAAAAAACCATTCTCAATAACAGGCCCGATGGTTACTTGGGTTTTTGGATAAAGTTCTTGGACAGCCATTGCCATTATATGAGCTGCGTCATGCCTTATGACTTCTAATCCCTCTTTATCTTTTGCTGTTATTATTTTAACTCTACAATCTTTTTTAATTTTAAAGCTTAAATCTTTAAGCTCACCATCTACCTCCATAACTAAAGCAATTTTTTCGAGAGATTTACTAATTTTTTTGGTTAATTCAAAACCATTAATATGATTTTCAAAAGGAATTTTTTTTCCATCTAAAAGTTGAACTTGAGGCATTTTAAATTTTTAACAATTTTTTATATTCTGTAAAGGTTGATTGGCACATTTTTTCAACATCAAATTTTTTACTTACGTTTTTTCTACCCTCGTTTCCAATTGAATTCAACGCTTCTTTATCAATTTCCATAACGTTATTTAAAACTTTAGCTAATTCTCTAGGTTCACCTGCTTTAAACAGAAAGCCTGTTTTACCATTAACTATGGTCTCTTTTGAACCTCCAATCTCACTAGCAACTATTGGTTTTTCCATAGCCTGGGCTTCTACCGAAACTCTTCCAAAAGCTTCCGGCTCTATTGAGCTAGATACGATAATATCTGATATCGCATAAGCGGTTGGCATATCTTTGCAATGTTTGAAAAATTTTATCCTTCTATTTAATTGATATCTCTCGACTAGTCCAAATAATTTTTTAGAATAAACATTCCTACCTTGGTCAGAACCAAGAATTATAGCTTCAAAATTTGTTTTATTGAAATCTTCCAAAAGAATGTTGATTGCCTCGATAAACATTTCTTGGCCTTTCCATTTTGTAATCCTTCCAGGTAATAAGATGGTAACTTTATTTGAGTCAAGCTTCCATTCTGATATTAATTTAGCTTTTTTATTTTCTGAAATATTTTTTTTATTATAATAGTCTAAATTAATACCTCTAAAAATTACCATTAATTTTTTTTTAGGATTCAAATAACTTGAATAATTTTCGCTAATATGATTAAAAATAAAATTTGATCCTGCTATTATTAGTTCAGACTTAAGCATTATGCTGTTGTAAAATTTTTTTAGAGTATTTGTAAAATTATAGGTACCATGGAAAGTAGTTACAAATTTTCTTCTAGTTATAAGACATGATAAAAAACAAGACCAGGCAGGAGCTCTACTTCTTACGTGAACGACATCGATATTATAAAAAAAAACAATTATAGATATTATAAAAGTATTGAAAAAAATTATAATTGGGTTTTTTGAATGAACTGGTAAACGAATAATTTTTACCTTATCTTTTCTTACAAATTTTATTAATTCTCCACCACTTGTTATAATAAATGACTTCCAACCTTGTTCAGGCAAAAAATGAGCTAAGTCATAGCATCCTGTTTCTGCTCCGCCATATCCTAGATTTGGAATAACTTGTAAAACTTTTTTTTTAGATGACATATGTTAACATTATATATTATCAGTTTATTTGAATAAACTTTATATGAAAAAATTAAAATATTTGAATATATCAAAAACCAAAAAACTTCGATTTTTGGACAATTATTACAAAAAAAAACTGTATATAGTTTTTTTGCACGGATTTATGTCTGATGTTGAAGGCAAAAAGCCTAAGATTTTTAGAAAATATGCTATTAGAAAAAAATTAGGTTATTTAGCAATTGAATATTCTGGTCATGGAAAATCCTCAGGACAATTTATTAAAGGTAATTTAACCAAATGGAGTAATGATGCTAAATCTGCAATAAAAAAGATTGTCAGAAAAAATGATTTTATATTAGTTGGTTCAAGCATGGGATCTTGGATATCTTTAATTTTATTAAAAAATTTTCCTAAACAAATTAAAGGTATTGTTGGTATTGGGTCTGCACCAGAATTTACAACAAGACTAATGTGGAAAAAGTTTAACAAAAAAATAAAAAAAGAAATTATTGGCAAAGGAGTTTGTAAGATTAAACATGGAGATTACGAATACCCAATTACGCATCAATTAATCAAAAATGGTAGAAAAAATAAAGTACTATCAAAGAAGAGTAAGCTTAAAATAAGTGTTACTATGATACATGGAAGTAATGATGAAGTAGTTCCAGTTCATTTTTCAAAAAAAATATTATCAATTTTTATAAATGCTAAAAAAAAGCTTTTAATAATTAAAAATGGAGATCACAGTTTATCAAATAAAAAACAATTAAAAAGAATAGTTGGTGAGCTAGATAAAATTGTCTCTGATGTAGTTTAACCCTTCTATATAAGTGGGGAACTTCAAATCGTAATTGAACACCTTTTTCATTTTTTTATTACTAACTTTTTTCGAGTCTTTATAAAAATTTTTAAGCATTTCATTTTTAATTAAAGATAAATCTATAGTTTTAGGCTTATCCATCTTTAGTAGTTTAGCACCATATAAAGTAACTTCGGAGGAAGAAGCAGGCTTATCATCAGAAATATTATAAATTTCTTTTGGCTTAAAATTTTCCAGAGATTTAAATAAAATATTAGATATATCATCAACATGGATTCTAGAAAAAAATTGATTTTTTTTGTTTATTATTTTTGCCTCTCCTGACTTGAGTCTAGCCAAAATATTTCTTTTATTGGAATATATGCCCGATAGTCTAAATATTTGTAAAGGTAAATTTTTTTTTGATGCTAAATCCATCCAAGATTTTTCTGCTTTAAGTCTTTCTACTCCATTTTCTGAAGTGGGTTCAGTATTGCTTTTTTCATCAACCCACTCACCTTTATGATCTCCATATACACTCGTAGCTGATAAATAAGTTATCCATCTGAATTGATTTTCTTCAATTATACTTTTAAAATTTTTAATTACTATATCTGTACCATTAATAGGAGCAATTGAAACTAAAATATAATCTGATTTTTTTAATTTTTCTATTAACTTTTTATCAAAAAAACTTTCATTAAATTTAAAACTTTCGTATCTGATTTCCTCAAATTTCTTTATTTGAGAATCTTCTCTAGATGTTATCGATAAATTTATTTTAATTTTTTTTGATCTGATTTTGCTAATAAAATTTTTTGCAACTTGCCCAAAACCAAAGCAAAAAATACTTATCTCTTTCATTTAGCTAACCTTCTGGATATTTGATTTAAGACTTATTGGATTTTCTAATTTGTCTAACATTTCTACAGGACATACTTGTAAAAAATTTAAAATTTCTTTATCAAAATTTTGAAGTATTTTTTTTGCAATTATTGAGTTTGTTTCATTTAAGAAATCTTTTAAATTATCTTTTAGATAATTTTTCCAATAATTAGTCTCAATTGGTTGCCAAATAATTGATGAAGGGTTGGCAAAATTTTCAAAATTTTTCTTTGGATCGTATACAAACGCCATTCCTCCTGTCATGCCAGCTCCAAAATTATCTCCTACTTCACCTAATATTATGGCAGATCCACCAGTCATATATTCACATCCGTGGGCTCCACATCCCTCAACTATAGCGAGACACCCAGAGTTTCTTACTGCAAAACGCTCTCCTGCTTGCCCAGAAGCATAGAGTTTGCCTGAAGTACCACCATACATAACGGTGTTACCTATGATAACATTTTCGTTAGAAACTAAATTACTTTTTGAAGAAGGATAAACAATAATTTTGCCACCTGAAAGACCTTTACCAACATAGTCATTTGTATCACCTTCAACAATTAATTTTATACCTTTTGATAAGAATGCGCCTAAGGATTGACCAGCAGATCCAATAAATTTCAAAGTTATGTTATCTTCTTCTAAATTATTATTTCCAAATTTTTTATATACATAGTGGGAAAGTCTAGTTCCTACGGATCTACAAGTATTTTCTATTTTATAGCTATAGGAAGTTTTATTACCTTTTGAGATATTGTTTTTTATATCTGACCAGATTTTTTCATCTAGTGTATCAGGAACAGAGTTAATTATTTTTGTTTTACAAAATCTTGGATTTTCTCCAGGATCGGCTTGAACTAAAAGAGGATTAAGATCTAAGTCATCTAAATTTGATGACCCTTTATTAATTTGAGTAAGTAAATCTGTTCTTCCAATAATATCATTTATAGATTTAAAACCTACACTAGCTAAAATTTCTCTTACCTCAGTTGCAACAAATTTAAAAAAATTAACTACTTTTTCTGGTGTGCCACTAAATTTTTCTCTTAAAGCTTTATCTTGACTGCAAACACCTACTGGACATGTATTGGAGTGACATTGGCGTACCATAATACATCCCATAGCGATTAAAGAAGAAGTTCCCATTCCATACTCTTCGGCTCCCATCATTGCTGCAATTACAATATCTCTTCCGGTCTTTAATCCGCCGTCAGTTCTTAGAGTAACTCTATGTCTTAAATTATTTAATGTTAAAATTTGATTAACCTCTGTAAGACCCATTTCCCATGGAATGCCGGCATATTTAATGCTTGTCTGTGGGCTTGCACCTGTTCCACCAGAATGGCCAGAAATTAAAATTATATCTGCTTTAGCTTTTGCTACACCGGCTGCAATTGTTCCTATACCAGTTGAAGCCACTAATTTTACTCCAACACGTGCTTTGGGGTTAATTTGTTTCAAATCATAAATAAGCTGAGCTAAATCTTCAATTGAATAAATATCGTGATGTGGCGGAGGTGAGATCAATGTTACTCCTGGTGTTGAGTGTCTCAATCTCGCTATTTCTTTTGTTACCTTAAAACCAGGCAGCTGTCCCCCCTCTCCGGGTTTTGCGCCCTGTGCCATTTTTATTTCAATTTCATTTCCATTATTTAAATAGTCAATTGTCACACCAAATCTAGCTGAAGCAATTTGCTTAACTCGAGAATTTGAGCTGTCGCCATTTGATAATCTCGTAAATCGTTTAGCATCTTCTCCTCCCTCTCCACTGCAAGATGCTCCCTTAATTCTATTCATTCCTACTGCCAATGTTTCGTGTGCTTCCGCTGAAAGAGCCCCATGTGACATACTTCCACTTCCAAATCTTTTTAAAATTTCTTCAATTGGCTCAACGTCATCAACACTAATTGAGTTATTTTTATCCTTAAATTCTAATAAATCTCTTAGATTAATTGGAGATAAATCATGAATACCTGATGAATATTTTTTGTAATGTTGATATGAATCATTGGCTACAGCGTGTTGTAAGACATGAATTAAATTTCCTTGAAATTGATGATTTTCACCGGATTTTCTGTAACGATAAAGACCACCAATTGGTAATGTAAATATATTTTTTTCTGAAAATTTTTTATGAAGTTCTTTAATTTTTTTTTCAATACCTATAATTCCTATTCCTGAAATTCTAGACACCATACCAGGAAAGTAATCTGAAACTATAGCTCTGCTTAATCCTACAGCTTCGAAATTGCATCCTCCTCTGTAAGAACTTATTACAGATATTCCCATTTTAGACATAATTTTTAAAAGCCCTGAGTCAATTGAAGACTTAAATTTTTTTACACAAGTTTCAAAATCTGATTTGCCAAACAATTTCTTCTCAAATCTTTGAAATATACTATCAATGGCTAAATATGGATTTATGGTTGTGGCTCCAACTCCAATCAAAATAGCAAAAGAGTGGGTATCAAGCGTATCACCGCTTTCTACGTTAATTGAACAGTATCCTCTTAACCCTAATTTTACTAAATGAGAATGAACCGCACCTACTATTAAAATCGTTGGTATACTTGCTCTTAAATTAGAATTTTTTTTATCAGATAAAATTAAACAACTACTTCCTTCTCTGACAGCTATCTCACATTCCTCTCTTATCTCTTCAATTCTATTTTTTAGTGAGCTTTCAATGTCAAAAGTGCAGTCTATGATTTTATTTTTTTTTGAAAAAAAATTTTTGAATTTCTTAAACTGAGAATTGGTTAAAATCGGGCTATCTAAAACATATATATCCTCTTCCGTTAAATTATCAAAATCAAGTATATTTCCAAGATTTCCAAACCTAGTTTTAAGACTCATGACTTTATTTTCTCTTAAAGAATCAATTGGTGGGTTTGTAACTTGACTAAAATTCTGTCTAAAGTAATGAGAGACTGGTCTAAAATGACTTGAGAGTACAGCGGCTGGAGTATCGTCGCCCATAGAGCCAGAAGCTTCTTTTCCCTCTTCCGCCATAGGATGTAAAATTAATTCAAGGTCCTCTATGCTTAAACCAGAAAGATACTGTCTCCTCCTTAATTCATCTCCAGTAAATTCTGCTTTTTCTTTTTCTGTAGAAATTTTTTTATCCAGGTCAACAATCTGCTTATTGTATCTTTTATAATCTTTAGCAATATAATCTTTAATTTCTTTGTCTTGAAATAACTTTCCTTCTTTAAGGTCAATCGCAATAATCTGTCCCGGTCCTAATTTTCCCTTTGAAATAATTTTTTCTTCAGGTATTTTGATCATGCCTGCTTCGGAACCTGCAAAAAAAAGATTGTCTGAAGTTTTTGCATATCTCAAAGGTCTTAGTCCATTCCTATCAGTTGCAGCTAAAACCCACTTTGCGTCAGTTGCACATATCGCTGCAGGACCATCCCAAGGTTCGATTGCACTATTAAGAAAATTAAATAAATTTTGGTGATTTTTTGGAACTGCTTTACTTCTTTTTGACCAAGCATCTGGTATCATCATTAATTTAATAAGAGGTGCTAATTTCCCAGAATAAGTTAATAGCTCAAATACATTATCTAATGCACCCGAATCAGATGAACTACGGATTACAGGTTTTAAATCCTCGAGATTTTTAAATAATGGACTAGACATGTCTCTCTCATGAATTTTCATCCAGTTAATATTTCCTTTAATAGTATTGATTTCACCATTATGTGCTAAAGTTCGAAAAGGTTGTGCAAGATCCCAGCTCGGAAAAGTATTGGTAGAGTACCTTTGGTGAAAAATTACAAATCTTGAACTGAAATTTTTATCTTTTAGATCTGGGTAAAAGTCAGATAAAGACTCGGCTAAAAACATGCCTTTATAAACAATCGACCTAGAACTTAGGGAGCATATATAAAATTCTTTAATTCGCGACTCATAAGCTAATTTTTCGATTTTTTTTCTCATTACAAATAACTCACGCTCTAAATCATTAGTTTTGAGATCTTCATTTTTTCTAAATAAAACTTGAACTATTTCTGGCCTGTTTTGATCCGCTATCTTTCCCAAAACTTTAGGATTTATTGGTACCTGCCTCCAACCATAAATATAAAAGTTTTCTTCAAGCAAAGCAGCCTCTATTATTTCTCTGCATTTTTCTTGGTTGGAATAATTTGTCCTTGGTAAAAAAACCATACCTACACAAATCCGTTTAGTATCATCATGGGTGTGGCCTGTTGAGTGAATTTTTTCCTTAAAAAAATCAGGGGCTATTTCTAGTTGAATACCTGCTCCATCTCCAGATTTACCGTCCGCATCAACTGCTCCACGGTGCCAAATAGCTTTCAGAGCCTCTATACCGTATTCAACAACTTTTCTATATTTTTTTCCATCAGTAGAAGCTACCATACCCACTCCACAAGCATCATGTTCCATAGATGGATGATAAATTTGATTATCCTGTAAAAGTTTTTTATTTTTTTTATACTTATTCATTTTAAGCTGCTTTTTCTTCTTTGTTTTTCTTAATCTTATTCTGAAGAAATTTTTTAATTTGATTTGAAGCATCTCTACCATCTCTTATAGCCCACACTACAAGAGAAGCTCCTCTCACTATGTCTCCCGCAGCAAATACACCATCAATATTAGTTTGCATTGTTTCTAGATCAATTTTGATAGTTCCCCACCTAGAAACTACGAGCTCCTCTGCGTTAAAAAGCTTTGGAATATTTTCTGGGTCAAACCCTAAGGATTTGATAACAAGATCGGCGTTTATCATATATTCTGAATTTTCTTTTATTTGTGGTTTTTTTCTACCTGAGGCATCCGGTTCACCAAGTTCCATCTTATTAATTTCAACTCCTGAAATATGATCATCACCCAGAAATTTTTTTGGACTTGTTAGCCATACAAATTCTACTCCTTCTTCCTCTGCATTAGCCACTTCTCTCACTGAACCAGGCATGTTATCTCTATCTCTTCTGTATAAGCATTTTACAGATTTTGCTTTTTGCCTTACTGCTGTTCTTACACAATCCATTGCTGTATCTCCTCCACCTATAACGACAACATCTTTTCCCTCAGCATTTAAAGTTCCATTATCAAAAAGTTCTACTTTGTCTCCTAAGCCTTTTCGATTTGAAGCTGTTAAAAATTGCATTGCGGGAAATATATTTTTAAGTTTATTGCCAGGAATTTCGATTTCTCTTGCTTTATACACTCCTGTTGCAATTAAAATAGCATCATGTTTTTCTTTTAATTCGTTTAAGCTTTTATTTTTTCCAACTTCAAAATTTTGGATAAATTTTATTCCACTATCTTTAAGTAATTTTGTTCTTCGCTCAACCACAAATTTTTCTAGTTTAAAATTTGGAATTCCATAAATTAAAAGTCCACCTGGCCTGTCATATCGATCATAAATTGTAACTTGATATCCAGATTTTCTTAATTCTTCAGCGCAAGCCATACCTGCGGGGCCTGCTCCGATTATTCCTATAGATTGTTTAAGTTCCTTTTTAACTTTAAATGGTTTTACCCAACCTTTTTCCCATGCGGTATCAGTAATATACTTTTCAATAGCTCCAATGGTAACAGTGCCATGACCTGATTGTTCGATTACACAATTACCTTCACAAAGTCTGTCTTGTGGACAAATTCTTCCACAAACTTCAGGCATGTTGTTTGTACTTTGAGAGATTTGATAAGCTTCCTGAATCCTGCCTTCAGCTGTTAATTTCAACCAGTCTGGAATATTATTGTGTAAGGGACAATGTACTTGGCAAAATGGAACCCCGCATTGAGAACATCTGCTTGATTGTTCTTTAGCTTTTTGATTTATAAACTCGTCATAAATTTCAAGAAAATCTCCCTTTCTTTTGTCAGTTTTTCTCTTAGGAGGATTCTGTTTATTTAAATCAATAAATTTTAACATTTTTTCTTTCATGTGTTTAATTTATAGGAAGTAAGAGTAAGAAAAAAGAAAAAATAGGTAATAGTTATTGACCATTAATTTCAAAAAACCTCATTTTTAGTGATTGTTTTGTGCATAGCTGATATGCATTTGGAAAGTCATGAAAAAAACAATCTTAAGTTTTAGAAGTAAAAAATGATTGAAATTTTTATTTTATCTATAATTCAAGGAATAACCGAGTTTATTCCTATTAGTTCCTCATCTCATTTAATCTTAATTTCTAATTTTTTAGAATTTAATAATCAAAGTTTGTCAGTAGATATTAGTTTGCATATTGGTTCTTTTCTAGCTGTAATATTTTTTTTTAAAAATGATATTTTCAATTTTGTAAAAAATAAAGAATTATTTTTAAAAATTCTTATTTCATCTTTACCTGTAATGGTAATTGGGTTTTTTTTAGTAAATTTTAATTTAATTGATCAGTTAAGAAGTATAAAAATTATAGGATTAACAACACTAATATTTGGAATTTTACTATATTTTAGCGATAAGTTTGAGAGAAAAAATATAATAGAAAAAGATTTTAATTATAAATCAGCAATGATTATTGGTATATTGCAAGTGTTGTCATTAATCCCAGGGGTTAGTCGATCTGGTATTTCTATAACAGCTGCTAGATTTTTAAAATTTGATAGAGTAGACTCTGCTAAAATATCTTTTTTATTATCAATTCCAACTTTAGCAGCAGTAAGTTTATTTGGTATTATAGACTTAGTGTCAAATAATAATTTAAATTTATCTTTGTATAATATTTTATCAATAATTTTATCTTTTATTTTTTCTTTAATCACTATAAAATTTTTCTTAAATTTTTTGAAAAAATTTAGTCTAAAAGTATTTGTAATTTATAGAGTTTTTGTTGGGTTGATGATAATTTTAATTTCTTATTTATAAAAAAAAAGTAAGAGCTAAAAGTATAAAAAATATAGCTAATAAGAAAAAAATTACTGCTTTTTGAAGTGGTAAATGAGTTAGAAATTTCATAATAAAAAGTTATAATTTAAAATTTTAATAATAACAATTATAATTTTGGTGCGCCTGCTAGGATTTGAACCCAGAACCTCCTGGTCCGTAGCCAAGCGCTCTATCCAGTTGAGCTACAGGCGCATAAAAT